>Ga0209700_102360_pt1 | contig 38411 bp, 18 predicted proteins | sample SiratroredBW_FD_187528 | JGI IMG/M metagenome (GOLD analysis project Ga0209700, IMG submission 187528) | Root nodule microbial communities of legume samples collected from California, USA - Siratro red BW (SPAdes) (version 2) | ecosystem: Host-associated > Plants > Roots > Nodule | place: USA...
TCATGGAAAAAGAAAAAAAAAAAAAAAAGCCAAAAACAGAGACTTGGTTTGTGGGAATGTAACTAATATTCCTGTTGCTATGTTTTACCGTGTGTCGGTTGGTTGGTTTGAATAACAATATCCAACGGTATGGGTTCATAATGGGCTTCTACGGGCCCACTTTCTTTATTATTCATATCGGCCCAATATAAGAAATGTCTAATTTCCTATGGCTTGGTAATAGTAATAGCAAACCGCAAATTTATTACGATTATTAACTAAAGAATCAAAACCTTACGAGAGAGTGTTTGTGAATTGCCAGCGACTTCGAATTGCGAGTTGCGAATAAAGCGAATATAGGAAAAGTGCGGCAAAGGATGTGGTGTGTGTTAATTTAATCGTGGAATCGCTGGTGATAGAAATCGTTGAATACTATCTTTGTTGCGATGAAGGAGGACGCGGAGAAAGATAAAGACAAAGACACGAAGATTTGGGGAGCTTTACTCTTCGGCTTAATCGGAGCCACCGTCACTACCTTTGCGGTGATTCTTTTTCTTCAATTTGTTTTTCTCAATTGATCTTAGGTTTTGCTCAAGAGGATTACATATACGGATTTTGTTTAATATAGCGTTTCGAATATTGGAATTGCTTCCGAATTTGTAGGTCGGTCAGCTGCGGAGGACTGTTGATTGGTTCTATGTTCAGGTACAGAAAGTGAATTAAAAATTGTTACGAGCTAAACGCGTTGAAAGCTGTTAGAGCAATCGTATTAGTAATTGACGGTTTTACCTTTTGTTATGATGCATGCAAATTTTAGGATATGCTTTTCGTCGCATGTTATTCCGATGCTTTGCATGTGTGAGACCTGAACGGTGATAGTTTTTCTCATCTCGATTATTATCGTTTATCAGTTAGTTAGAGACAACGAGTCTCTTAGAAAGTTTGTTAGTCTTTTGACCTGTGTAAACAGTAACTAGTACACTCAATCATGTATTCGATGTACGAGACCTTGTATTTATCCCTTTTCTGTGAACTAGTATTATTTCGCAGTTTATCATAACTATCTTGTAATTTGGAGATTCAATTCACGGTGAATCTGATGGTGTATGGTTTTAACATGTTAATTGTTGTTGTAGATATCGAAGACACAGGCACGTAATGGACAGAGAGGTGGTTCGTTCCGAACATCTTTTCAGGAAGAGGCGTGGAGGAGGCACAATAAGCGAATGCAAGAGGAGTACGAGGAGGAGATGGAAAGAGTGGTGAGTTTTTTGTTGCTATTCTCGCTACTTGTATACTTCTTTTGTTTTTATTGTTATCGGTATGAACTTTGCATTGCATTTTTCAAATTTTAGATGGAAAGGTGTGCTGCGCTATATTTTTTTCAGAAGGCTGAATCACAATATTTTGGAAGAAATCATTTTTAATGCTTCAAAATGAGCCAGAAAGAAATGCAAAGCTTAGATTGTATGAATGTTTGATAGGATGGTTGTAGGCACCTTAGCTTAAGCCAAAGTAATGTAGAACAATAAACCTAGGTTGATGAGACTCAACTAGGGCTGACTAGAGTAATTCTCTAGGGCAGAGAACTCACTCTTAATGAGTTTTTGATGCTCAGGTTTTGAGGAAAAAGTAATCTCATTATTATAACTATGTTGAACAGTCTAAGTGGTATAAGGCACTGATAATGTGTTTAAAAGCAAAGACGATAAAACAATACTACATAAATCTTACTGAAATATAAAATCCTAATGGAATATGCAATTTCTAAAACATGAGACATAATTGAATCAAAATAAATAGGAAATGTTAAAGAGTATTTTCCTGAGAAACATATAACTTATTATTAGAAATCGAGTCCCTATAAATGACCCGATAATCTCGGGATTACACTTTAATCCTTATAAAATGCTTTTTCAATTTGCACCACTTGATGATTGTCCATGTGCTCCTTTGTAGGAACGAATAAGGCGTATGCAAAGCGTGTTTAACAGAGAAAGGAATAAGTATAAAAGAAGCTACGAGAGCTGGAGGGAAAACGGTCATGGTGCATATCATCAGCATTTCCAGAGAGAAGATTGGTATTGGAAGACTGATACATCCTTTAGAGAACGGAGGACTAATTATGGAGAAACTCCAAGAGAGACTGGAAACTATGCATTATCACATCACTACTCAATTTTGGGTCTTGACAGGTACTCACAGAATCTTGAATAATGTGGAAGTAATAGCTGTTCATACTATAGAAATAAAGCAAAAAGAAACAAGTGAGAATTGATTTGAGGGGAAGAAAATGTCTGATAGGAAGAAATATAATATGGGTTCCTTATAAAATACATCCAGAGCATTCAACAAACAAACTCATTTTAAGAAACATTTTTGTTAACATCACAATTCAGATTGTAAAAATGATCTTGTGATCTTTGGAGCCAGATACGAACTGAATTAGTCACTGGATCGTGACTATGTGAGATAACTGTGAAGATCACAAACTTGTCTGTACAATTGTGTGATGGCCAACCCTATTTCCAGTGGAATTCCAGGCCAGATTGTGGGACCTGATATGACAAATGCACCTTTTCATCCCATTTTCACTCTATTTTATATATTTCAAAGCTCCTTCCTAGTCGCATGACCAACGCCCTAGTTCTCTTGTGCCCTTCTTTGACTCAATACCCTAATTGCTCAGTGATTTGCAGTTCAAATCTTTTGGCCTTTGTTTCTGGGTGCCTGTGACTTCAGTTTCTCTTTGTTGTGCATCCTGATGTTGGTTTGCCCTTCTGTGCAACTTGTGCACACCCCTTTTGCTTGATTTGTCTTGTCGTTGCTGGGCATTTCTTTTGTCCTTTTTTTTTTGTCTCTTTTCTTCTTGTTCTGCTCTATTTCAAGAGAACATAGTTTGAAATCTATCTTTTATGATAAAACTGTGTTTACAACTTGTGCGTCTAATTATGAATTAAATAGCATCTTTAAGGTTTTTGAACTTTTAATTTTAGGTTTAATTCACATTCTGTGATTGGATTTGGAGGTTATTTCTTTATTTATGCTATTTTTAATGCATATGTACATGTTGTTTAAGTTTATTTTTGCATTGTCGTTGGGATCTTAAACCCTGAGATATACTTTCAACCCCTCCGTATCCTAAGATATTGATTTTCACAAAAACGTTTACCAGTATGTAATTACAAAGCTAAACAAGAATCAAGTATATGATTTTGACACATACTAAAAATTGCAACATGCAAGCAACTTGTGATACCACTGGGCATACCGTAGATCGGGGGAGCAGGGCCGAGTGGATCATTTTCCAGACCTGACAAGAAACCCACAGAATAGAGAGTTTACTAAAGGTGGAAGAGTGTGTTCCATGTGAAGGGGAGGTTGTTAACTGAATAGTTGTATTAGCTCTGTGAGAGATTTTTGGGGTGGTGGATCTGGTACTCTAGAGTAGGAGTTCGGAATCATTTTGCAACAGAGTGAATCTTTGGAGGAGCGTCATGCGCTGGGAGAGGAAATGGTATTTCTATACTGATACTGCTATTTGGGCGTATTCTTCTTCTTATTCAAAAAAGCCATCTCTGTTATTAATTTCTAATTCCCCAACAAGTTGCAATTGTGTTTCCATATTTTTGCTTTGAATGTAAATGTGCAACTTTGTAAATACTTAGAGACCCATATACAAGTGTGTCAATATATACATAACAAGATAGCATGCTTGTTTAAAATTCATGATTAGATATTGAATTATTCTTTTTTGAACCTCAGGTTTAGGAAAACGCCATATTCAGATGCTGAGATTAAGGTAACTAGTCTTTTTTGTCGCAATACCTTGCATATTACTTTTACTGTTTTACTAAGATCTATCCACCAGTTATTGTATGCATCATACTTGTCTTTATAGAAAAACATGTTTGTTTTATTTTACTTTCAGATTCTATGTTATGTAACATGTGACTAGAACTGAAACTTAATTGACACTACAGCATAAATCGTAGGTCTGAGCATCATTCTTGGACACTAGTTTCATAACTATCTGTGGATTTTGGGGAAGCCACATATAAACGATGCCGTGGTGTCATCTATGATTTGTGCATATTTCTCCAGAAAAATTGAAAACCCTTCCATAACTTGCTTCCGATTTACGAACAATTGCCATACCCTATGGTTTCCTGTAGAGGATTTTAATTGTGGCTAAATATGTTGCCATTGTTGGCACTATCCTGTGTTATCAACCGTACCTCTTGATGTTCTGTCTTCGATTCATTTATATCCTCATCTTTGCAGACAGCATTTAGGACCAAGGCAAAGGAGTATCATCCTGATCAAAACCAGGATAATATTGGTAAGTCTTGATTTATCCGAGCATACGATATTTTAGCCTCAAGCCATAATATTATTAATCACATATCCATGTATGTGGAAATATCAGAGGCTGCTGAGGCGAAGTTCAAGGAAGTGTTGACTTCCTACGAGGCCATTAAACAGGAAAGAAGGAACTAAATCTGCTCAAGTATCCTGGGACCCGAATGGATGCGAGGTATTCCAAATGGGTTACTAAAGTTCCTCATTACTTCATTGAATTATCATCGACTAAAATATAGTTGCTCAGTAAATTTTCTGCAATCATTAGAGCATTAAATTATGTTTTTTTATTTATTTTCAAACTCGTCAAATATACAAGGTTATGTATTAAATATTTAGCATTCCAACCAGATATTTAATACCCCTTAACTTAGTCTCAGTAGATTCGAGGGGGTTGTGTTAGCCCATTAATTCACTTCATGTACACAGTTCGAACCCTTCAAAGTAACAAAACTATATGTGCATTAGTATTACACATATCCATGTATGTAGAGCACAAGTCTCCTTGTCAATCAGAGTGAATGCTGCATATAATGTTAGTGACATCACTAACACTTGGTTTGACGACCCGTTCTTTGTCCTATTTTAACAAGGCCATGTTTTACCACGAACGAAACAATCGAAGTTTACCTATAAGCATTTCCACTTTGGAGTTGGGATTTTAACTGCTAACTTTGTTTGTCTATCGTTTTTTTTTGTCAATTGATTATCAATAATGAGACTGACTACCTCGTAGCAAATTAAGAAGTGATTTGCTATTTAAAAATCTAATCCTGTTAGGTTTGTGATTGGAGATTGCATTCGGTAACTGTAGAAATTTTTTTTATTGAGGATGTTAAAGTAAAAATAATAAAAGCTTTTGAGTTTCTTTTGGTCAATTTTTCGGTAAGGAAGCTGGATATCATGGCCTAACAAACTTAGAATTTCCGCTTTATATACAAGATTGTATTGATGATGTTCGTTTATGTTTTCCTCCATTTAATAAATAGTGTAACGCTTGTTTAACAAACATGCATAACTTGTTTGTCTTGTACAGAGTATTGAATCGTTTGCAGCATGACTGATTGAGTGGTTTGCAGCATGACTGTTGAGTGGCAATGTCGTCGCCAAGCCGATTGAGCGGCAGTGTCCCAAGCGTCGAACCCGGGACCCCATTGCTTTCCGAAGGTTGACATGTTGCCCGTATAAAGATGTGACATAGTTTTTCTTTCCGAATATAATATTTTAATATCCAACAAATTTTTATAATTTTTTATAAATATAAGAAAATTATCTTTATAATTGTTCCTGAAAATAGGTTATGCTTAAAAGTAAGTTCTCAAATAGTAGATGAAATTATCAAAAATTTATTTAGATAATTCAAAGCAGATTAGCTAAATTTGAGGACATTTGCAAATTAGCAAAATAAGGGTTTCGTATTTAATACTACTGTTTCTTTAGTATACATTATCCTTTAGATTATCAGTATGTTGATCATGCATGTCACAACCTGCAATTGTTGCGTTGCTCAAGATTTCGACTTTCCCACGAATATATATTAATTTAATATTTGTGTGCATTTTTAAAAGTAGTAATGAGTTAACAAATATTAAAAAAATTGTGTGCTTTTTTAAAAGTAGTAACGAGCTAACAAAATATTAAAAAATTAAGTTGTCTATAGAGAATTTACATTAAAGCTAGGTTGCTTTCAAATGTGTCAATCGAATCTTTAGATCTCTAAAAATAAAGACAGCGGTAGTTCATACTGAATGGTTGTGAAGACGGACTCACTGAATTCGCGTTTCAGCAGCCGGGGGATTTCGGTAGTAAGCTGGAACGGTTGCAGGGAAGAACATCTGACGGACTCCTTCTGCCTTAATTATTGGCATGATGATTCCGGATGCACTCTGACGAAAGATAAAAGTGATTACAAAAGATAAAATTGATTTTTGCAAGGGAGTTAATTATCCAGATAAAAGAATACACAAATTTTGCTACTGACAGAAATTAATCGAAGTCCGATCCAAATGCGTTTAGGTGAAGGAAATGGTAGCAGTAAACGGCCGACGCCATATATTGCAACAGCAAAGAAATGGAGAACCAGGGTCAAAGGCCGAGGATTTAATCCCGAAAGCAGAGAGATTGGCCCTTCCGAGAATTGACCTCCAAGACTAAGATAATCGAAGCAAGCTTGGCGCATTTCCTTCCTCGCTGGATCAGGTGATGCGCAAAAAACCTTATAAAGAGCTCCTGCCAGCGTATTTATAGTGGACGCCACAGGCTGCAAATTAAACGACGAAGATAGTTAGAGTAACAGGCAGAGGCCACTATTCGTGTTTTTTCCGTCCCGTCTGGGAAAAAGAAAGCGGTTGCTTTAATTCAATGAATCGATGTTATAGAAAACATTACTTTTCGCAAGGTATAAAACGATTCAATGTATTTGCAGAGGCTGGGTGCATCACTCAGATCACGCAAAGGCCTAAGAAGATTTCGCAGCACCACTATATCAGATAATGCCACTGTCATGCCACCCCCCGTTAGAGGATGGCGCATATTGAATGCATCTCCCATCAACAGGGCTCCGGGAGTAGGATAAGGAGCTGCTGGCATGCTTCTGTTTGGCATTGTCCTGATGCTGCCTTTGTCCACTGCAGCTATGAATGCGTCATGAAGCTCATGAGGAACCTGCATTAAATTTGCAGAACGCGAAATAAATTCCTGCTCCCGTTGAAATAAATCTCGTGCCGAGGTTTATAAAGAAATTGTAGAACCTCTATATATAGGTACCTGTGGAGCTATCACTGTCTTCAAATACTTAGCCATTTCACCATTGGAAATAGACGGAACTTTTTGACCAGGAACATCAACCAGACAGCGGATTTCCGTACTACTTATTGGATAAAACAGAACTGGCGAAGGTTCTCCCAGTATGACATGGCCATGATTTGCACAAGGAAGTTCACAATTCTCCAAGACTAGGCCAACGAACCATGAGGGCACATCTACCTATTAACAAAGCATCGTAATCAGGAATTCTACACTACTCAGCAAACATTAGCATTTAACCAAGAGAAGGCGGAACTCTCCAAATGAATAATATCAAAATATTAATTCCTTGTATGAAAGCCTGTTACTTCTGAGATAAACAAAATTTTATTTTAATCTGGAAACTAAACCATGTGTTTAAGCTGAATAAGATGTATTATCACCTTAGGATTACAAAGTGAACGACGCAAGTTTGAAAAACACCCATCACAAACAATGGTAAAGGGTGCACAAACTGATAATTCTTGACTATCCTTGGTTTTGTACTGCACGCCTTTAGTTACCCCCTTCTCTTCAAGTAAGGAAGTAACTGTTCCTTGCTCCAGTCGTACACTGTTAAATAAAAAATAATTAAGTGAATGAATAAATATGTGTGTATGTGTGTGTGAACAAGAAAGTACCTTCAGTTCAAGTCTAGAATCGTAGGTTTATTTTTTCAATTGTTAAATATGATCTCTGAAGTATATTGGCTAACAATAGTGAGCACTTATAGTTATATTATAGCATATAGCTGTCTGAATGATTGGGAGACAACCTGATTGCATAAATAACTTCAAACCAAAGTAACATGACTAAAATACATAGCCAAGTCAGTTCAAATGGCATCGATGAGAAAATTTGAAAAAATCAGGTAACATGATGTGCTACTCAGAAACTAAATCCTGCGTAGTAGGCAGGTGCAACACCGTAGCAAGTCAATTTCTTTAAGACAAACAAGAACTGCAAAGTAAAGGAAGAAAACAATACTTGGGAAGGGAGGCAGCCTTCTCTCTCATCCTTTGAATAAAACGCCCATTGTGAAAGCTTCTGCCTGCAACATCTGAGTGAAACTTTTCCAGCGGATAAGAGAGTCTTATGTGTTTCCCATCCTTGAAAAGAGCATAACCAAACACTTGTTGAGCATCAATTTTATCCACACAATCTGCAGTGACAGGGAATCAATGGTCATTCTACACCTTGCTCTAGCCATAGTTAAAATGACCAAAAAAATGTGTATTTTTTCTAGCACTCACGATTAGTCACAGTAGAAATATTATATGCCGAATTTGCATAAAGTTTGCACTACCTTCAAGTCCCAGCTCAATTAATTTGAGATAGCCTCCAGGTTGTAGCAACTCTCCAATAATTCTGTCCGGTTCACTTAGATCTCTTTCAATAACAAGTACCTGACGTCCATCCTACATTAGATGATAATTATGCTATCAAAAGTTAATTGTGTATCTGTTTTAGAAAACAGTACTTAAAAAGTCCCAAAAATATGTCTGTATTCATACTGATAAAACGCCACAGCGCAAAAATTCTAGAAAAAGGTACTGTATTCATACATTCATTCTCTCCTCCATCACCGTTTCCTTCTTATCTTCCTCTTCATTCTTTATCAAATTATTTATCGTATTTACCAGCTCTCTCTTTTGGTATCTTATTCTTTTCTACCTATACCAAGCCAAAAATTAAATCCATGAAAAGGGACACGGAAAAATATAAAACCAGCTGGACCGCATAAGTCCTAAAGTAAATATTGCTATACCATCTAACAACTACAATCCAGCCATATAAACAGTATCACCAAGCATAAATAAAGAATCTCCATCAATAAAAGTGAAAATTTCTGGCCACACGTTTGAATTGGACGCGGGATAAAGTAATACTAAAAGAATCCTTTCATTTCTGTCTGTTAATACCTCTAAAATCGAACTGTTTACTCATGGAAACAACAGGTTCTCTTAAAGTTATGCTGTACCGTGATCTTAAAGTCAAAAACCGACAAAATCTTCAAAACATATACCTCACTGCTTGTCCTTGAATATTTTATTTAAAATAAATAAATAGAAAATGAAGTACCTAAAGTGTTATTCATCCTAAATCAGACAATCACATCTTCAGCTGCTTAGAGGAAAAAAAAATCATCACGAGTGTCGGACTTTCAAAGTCTTCAGGTGCGGATCCATCACCTACCAACGGCATAGCGTAATTTTTCTTCAACACACGTGATCATCGAGAAAATCAGACACTTCAAATCGCCCAAACAATTAAGAAAGCAATATTCATAACACTTTTTACTCAAATCTCAAAACCAATAAGTACTCTAGAGCAACTTTCTACAATCACTAACATCGTTCCTTACTCTAATAATCTCTGTTTCTATAATGCTACAACTACATGCAACCTAAGCTTAATCAAATACGCATCCTTACTGCCATCAACCAATAGAACAATCATTATTAAAGAAATAACACCGCATTTGTCGTCCGGTTTTGGACAAAACACAAGAGTAAAACATAAACGACGAAGAAACAGGAATCGAAATCGAAACACCTTAAAAGAGATATCTAATTCAAAATACCTTGCCGAGAGTGTAAGCCAGAGCGGAGCCGGCGACGCCAGCTCCGACAATTATGACGTCAACTTCGCCTTCGCGCTTCGACGATCTGCATTCTCGGGCGGCAGTGGTGATGTTTTCGGCGCACAGAGCGGCATCGGTCTCCGACGATGCGCAACATTTCTTCCCTGCGAAAACGAAATTGCGAATCACAAATACGCTCAGCGCGGCGCATATGATCCATCCAAGCACGTACGTGTCCAACATTTCGAGGAACCTCACGCCCACGGAGACGACGGTGCGGTGTTCTCCCTATAGATTCTCTCCCTAATTCGCTCAACGAGGATTTCGAGTAAAAGCGTGTTTGTGTGCGTGACTTGAAAGAAGCGAGAAATTTCTGGAAGGAACTAGGCTTTTATACATAGACAGGGTGGTGGCCAGACATTGATCCTTTGGTGAAGAAGAAAATTCGAAAAAAGCGTTTTCCACACTAATTTGCACCCAAACGGTGTTAGCATGAGACACAGCACACGCAAGTCATAATCACCAGTGTTTTTTTTCTGTCTTTTAAATTTTTACGAAACCATGTTTTCCACACTAATTTTTCTGTCTTTTAAAAGCATGTAAACAAATTAGGATAAATGGTCAGTTCAATAAATGTGTGAATTGTGCTGAATTTAATCTTTCCAATAATTAAATTTTGAAGCTCAAAAGTTCATTTTCTCTTTAAACTATGATTTTGTATATCAACTTGACATTAAAAAGTAATTTTAAGAGAACTTTTATATTAAATTATAAAATTTAAAAATTGATTCGTATTTTTATGTATTGAGAGACTCAATCATACTTGTAACTTCTTCTAAAGAATAAATTAATAATGTCATATATATATATATATATATATATATATATATATTTACTGTAACACCAAAAAAGAATTATCTATAACATCTAATTTATCTAAAACAGTACTTAAAACATAATGCATAATAAAGATATTTATATCGACCATTCACTAACATTGTATTTCAAAATATTTCCTTTTTCATAGGAAATTAAAACATAACTAATTACATTTACACATATATACATATAAACAAAATAAGATTTTTTTTTTTCAAAAAGCTTTTAAGGCTGCAACTGGCTCATTCAAGAGCACCTTCCACAGTACCATCTGCAATATTACCTACTCCCGTGTATAACACGATCATTGCAGTAGAAACAAACACACACCACAAACAAGAAAGGGTAAGCTAGTAATTCAAAATATCTCAATCTCAAATAATCACAAATATACATCATTTAACACATAACAATCAATTGACAACATCTATCATTCAACTCGACATAGTATAATATAGACAGACTCGATCTACTTCTGAAAGACTCGTGCATTGAATAGACCCCGAGATCTACACCTGTCATACTACCCCAATTTGTGTGTCTCATCTCATTATCATTAATCTCTATGACAGAGTTAATTCATATGACTGTCCTGACCAACCCTTTTTCATGTTGCAGTTTCAGTCATATGAACCTCCTTCGACTCTCACCACCTAGTAATATTCATTTATTTGATTCCTATTATTAGTAGAGTCAGGATATCAATCGTTAAACCAGATCCTTAGACAATGCACATCCTATTTCTCAGCACAGATGTTTTCTTTCCTGAAAACACTTTGCATACGCATCACATACAATTCATATCATACATCATCAATTTTCATTCATCTATTCATTCACTTTCCATTTCAATCTCAACAATCTCAATAAAACTTCACCACTTTATATAATTATACAATATCAGATATGATTCCTCAGTTAATCATGCACAAAAAATATATATCAAAGTCTTATCACAAGTCATATTCAATTTAGTAAACAACAATCAAAAGTTCTCACATATTACTTTCGAACATTATTACTCAAATCAGGTCAAATCACATCAAATCAAGATAAATAATCAAACATATTCAGTGTTCAAGGACCAGTCAGACCTGCAAGAAAGACTTGAGCACTGACAATCACATATTCAAGTACTTTATCCTAAAGTTATATTTGAAAGTAACTAATTAATATAAAACAAGTTACTAGCTTTCCTTACCTGATGAAGATCTCTACAATAATTCCTCCACCCGATAAAGATGTTAATCTCAAAATCTAGGAATCTAGAAAAAATTATCAGAATAAAACCAAATTTTAGTATAATCTTAATTAAGTTGAGAGAAGTACTTTTCTCAATTGTCCCTACTAAGATTGATGACAATAATCTAAGGAAAAATAGAAAATAAGATATATTTAGAGCAAATATAAACTTACTCTGTTTGAGATTCTGATTAGTTAGAAATGATCCCTAACTCCCCAGCTACTGGAAGGTATGATCAGAATCTAAAATAGATAAGATATGAAGAGAAAAATTAAAAAAAAAGAAAAACTTGAGAGAAGAGAGAGAAAAGAAAAGAAACTGGAGATGCAGGCAGACGATTTTACTTTTATAAGGTTTACGTGTCTTTTATATATATATATATATATATATATATATATATATATATATATATATATATATATTTAACAATCTACTTTATTATTTATCAAAAAATAAAAAAAATGCGTCATCTCTAGACTAATATAAACAAAATTACTTAACTTAAAACATTAGTTAAATTGATTTATTGGTTTCCTAAAATAATACATACATATATATATATATATATATATATATATATATATATATATATTTTTTTTTTTTTTTTTTTTTTTTTAAGTGTTGTCTAAACTAAACTAAGTTTCATTGAATGGCCTTAATATTTATTCTTAAATTTATGGGATATTAAAAGTAGTAGTATTTATTTATCTATTAATCTATAATTAATTAACTAAGTAACAATTCTAATATTCATAATCTTTTTATGCGTGGTATAAGAAAATAAATATACTACAGAAATTTGTACTTCACAAAGGTCACCTGAGTATTTATCTATCCAATTTCAAATATTTTATAACATTAGCTGTAAGTTGTACAAAATATATGTCATCTACTTCTAGTAACATCACAGGTGGCCCTACAGAAATATAAAATAAAATAAAATAAAAAACGTAATTTTTATTTTCCATTCTCATTTATTTGTAAAATTTGAGTTCGGGGAGTATCTATATAGTGTTCTATTATTAATAATATATCTTCATATTTTATATTTTATATTTTTATGTGTTTTATTTATTTATTTTTATATATTTATTTATGTTCTGGGTTGTAATATCAATAAACTTTAAGATTATTTTTACATGGATATTTATAATTTCAAGAAGAGTTTAAATTTTATTTTCTTTGTATTTTGGATTTTCTAATATTACATTTTTTGAGACAGTTACTTTTTCTGGGTCTACATTATTTATATTTGAAATTTTCCTTTTTACAATTGTTTCTATCCCATTTCAATTTTATCTTTTTGAGGAGTTTTTATCTTCTCATAACTCATCTATTATTGTAGATTTATTAATATTGTGATCATTTTGTACTATCATCACTTTGCATGAACAACACCGCAAACTCAGCTTTGGCACAAACTACTTCACTTTATATTTTGGTGGTGCCTTTTGAGTCTAAAATTCTCATAGTTTTTCAAAAGAGATATGTTATATTCATAATCTTTCTTCCTCAGTATACTTGTTTTAAGTTATTGTGTTTATTTTTCCTTTTGCTTTATCTTCCTTCTTTGTCCTTTGTTTATATTTTTAAGAATGCAAACGAAGCCTATGTCCATTCGTGGAAACAAGCAATGAATGTGCATTACGAAGCTTTGAACCTTGTGTCTTATCACTAGAAAGGTTTGTTGATGGTTGGGTGTTATAACCAAGGTTGGTCTAGACAAAGTTTGATCCAGCAAACTTGTCTCGTCACAAAAGGCTATATTAAAGGTTTAAGTTGGATCATGGGAATACTTTTTTTTTTCAATTGCCAAAATGACTTTTGTGAGACTGGTCATCTTCATTCTTGGCATTGATCATTGATCTCTTTATCAAGTGGACAAGTATAATATTTTTCTACATAGTATGTAATAAGGAAGTGTATATGGAGTAATTTTCTTGATTAGTTGATTTGGAAAACCTTTCCTCTTGCATGTGCATTTTTTAGAAGAGAGATATTGTAGATATTTAACATTAATGAGCCAAACAATTTCATACAAGAGGTCAAACAGTGTTTTAATATTGCTCAATGTAATTATTTTTATCCAATATAACACTTTCAATTCACACATTAATTTTTAATAATTTGTTTCTCAAGCTTAAGTCTCTTTCATACTAGTACATATCTCTCTTAAAAAAATATTTTTTAATTGTAAGTATCTCATATCTCAGTTGTGACTCTTACTTGAAACATGTTTGTCTAAAACTTGTATTAAACTACTTTCGACTTCATGTCGTATTCATTCGTTGGTTGTTCAGATAAATTAAGGAATTTAATACAAGTTGTAGTTTATTTAAGGAGATACTAAGGTGATTTGACATCAATAAACTATGAAAAAACTTATATAAGAGATAAAGTGTTAATAATAACTTAATTTGAACTAATAAAAAAAATATTTCTCAATATTAAATTCTATAAATGCAATAGTCTTGTAAAAGAAAAAAAAACATAATATCATATGTCGTTAACAGTAGATAAATATCAAATATCATGACCATTAAATAGTGGACCATTAAATAGTGGATATGTAACGAAAGTAAGTATTTATGCTTTAAAAATAAGAAAAAAAAAAAAAAAAAAAGAAATGTTGTAGCATTATATTTATACACAAGAACATAAATATTAGATCATCCATAAATTTTACTTCAAAATTCTCATAAGTCTAAGAAACCTCTTGGTATATGTATAATATGACATGAAATTCAAAACATAAATATCAAAAATAATTCTTGTATACTGTTTCATTCGTTTCCCTTGTGTTGTTTTAATATTTTATATTTTATACCTAAAGGTTAATAATGTAATATGCACGCTACTCGTAATTTTTCTTTCACCTCATTTGTATGCTAAAAATATTATGTTATTCCTCGTCATAAATTTATATGCATGAATCAAATTAGACACGTGATTTTTCTTTCACAAATATATCTCTCGCATATAAGTGAAGTAATAGGTAATATAATAGTATTTAGATAATTGATTTGGGTTATGAAATGTCAAAGTTGTAAATTGAACTATTTAAAAAAAATGAAGTAATAGGTAATATAATAATATTCAAATAATTGATTTGAGTTATAAATGTAAAAGTTGTAAATTGAATTATTTAAAAAAATCCAAATCGATAAAAAAAAATCAATTTTAGTCTTGATTTTTTTGAATTGGTGGGTGAATTTGATTTTGAATATCTCCGGTGAGAAACATATGGATGATTATTATAACATTTCCAACCATTGTATTTCAATCAATGCATTCAAATATCGTCTTCTTTTAATTTCCTTTTTTTATCATGTAATTTGCACATTTTTCTTTTTATTTTCACTGTTTACTTATTTTTAACATATTCATTTGTGTGTATAACGAAAAATATATTAATAAAGTACTTACTTTCTTCCTGAAATACTTATATAATTATATTGTCTTTTTGTGACGAAATTGATGGAAAAAAATAAGATAGTGCGCTAGGTAAGGATATGAAAAGATGACTAACCTATTATTAATTTTTTATTATGGTCATCTCTTAATTCATGTGAGTGAAATGGTTCTATTTATGAAAAATAATTTATTGATTGTAATTGCTCAAGTTTAAAGTTTTCATCCAGTGGATATTGCGATTGGAACAATTGGAAATATTTATTATTGATGTTAATTTCATTCAAAATAGTATCTAAAAATGCAAAAGATACTTTCTGAGTATATTTTTTTCAAGAGATCTTCAATTAAAAGGAACAAAGACATGATTGTTAAAAAAATTTAAAATCAATTAAAAGAATTAAAAGGTTTTCTACTTAAATAAAATCAATGTGCACTTTTTTGAAAAACTAAAACTGAAGAGAAGTTTAATAAAAAAAATTAGATTGAAATAGTTTCAATTTTTAAAAAATATAAAGAGAATTTGATTTTAAAAGACGAATTCAAGTATTATGCCTCATTTGTTTAATATAGAGTATGATTTGTCTACTCTAAGCGAAATTGAATCACCAATTGAGTTTGATAATATTCAAGTTGACAAGGTTTGTGAAATTTTGTCATGAAACCTTATAGTATATTATTTGAACAAGGTGACATAATTTTGATTTGATCATTGTTGAATGTTTTAAACGTATCATTAATGAAATTAACAAGTTATTAATGCAATATAAAGAGATGGTTAAAAAATTATACAATAATAATCACAAGTATAATTTGTTCACAAAAAAGATAGCAAGTTAATTATAATTAAAATTGTGTTAAATTGACACAATTTTATTTATTTTATAATAAAATTGTGTTATTATGACACATTTTAGTATAAAAGTTAAGATTAATTTAGATTGATTGGAATGTCATGATATAATTTCAGCTTTCTCTCTATATTTTTTAAATTAAAATATACTGATTTAACAGGTAAATCTTTCAAACTAGTGTAATTTTTATTTGAAATTCTCAAAATGTTGTATTTTTTAATTTATTTATGGATATGGGTAAATCACAGACAAATTTCTCAAACTAGTGTATTTTTAATCTGAAATTCTCAAAATGGTGTATTTTTTTATTTATTTCTGGATATGGATATGGGTATACGTAGATAAGATATGAATGTAAACAAATAAATGAAATCATGAAAAAATAACACCATTTTAGTTTACTAGAGGAAATAATTCAACCAAGATTTGAATTAATGAGTTAATTAAAATTGTCAGAATACTACATGATTTTATGGTGGTTAATATTCTCCACTCATTCCTCTTCTTTTATTTTTGGCAGTGTATTGTTGTATTACTACTGTGTAATTAAAATAAATGTAAAGTTACAAAATTGTTTTATTTATTGATAAATATGTAATAGTTGAAATAAAAGTGATGTCAGTAAGATTTATATATTGAATTAAATTAAGAATAAGTTTGATATTGAAAACAAAAATAAAATAAAATTAAAATTTAATAATAAAATATATTTAGAAAAACTAAGTATAAGTTGGATATTTGAATTTAGTTACTAATATAGAAATGATTTAAAATAAAATTGAAATTTAGCAATAAATTTAAAAAGAAAATTTTTAAAATATTATATAATTTTTCAAATAAATTTATTGTTAGTTTTTAAATTATATGTAGGTAATTTTTCTTCACAATATGTAACCACTCTTCTATTCAAATTAACTTCATAATTATTCAATTATTTAATCATAATTAATTTCAACCATTATATATTTATCAATAAATAAAATAATGACTTTGTAATTATCCATTTATTTTAGTTGCACACTGCAACAAAAAAAAATAAGTGGAGAATATTAATCATCCTAAAATGATGTAATATTGTCACCATTTTAATTAACTCATTAATTGAAATCTTACTTACACAATTTCATCTAGTAAACTAAAATTGTGTTCTCTTTTCAAGATTTCATTTAATGTTAAATTAAATCTGTGTAATAATGACACTGTTTCTGCACAATGGTATAGTCTCTCTTATGCACGATTTACCCATATCCAAAAATAAATAAAAAAATACACAATTTTAGAAATTTCAGATAAAAATTACACCACTTACAGATTTAACACTATCTTAGTTCAGCATGATTTTTAATTTTCATTTTAAATGTTCAATTTTTAAAATTGTATCATAATGACATAATTTCATTATGAGTTAGATAAAATATAATATGATTCGTAATGAAATCGTGTAAACTTAATACAATTTATCCATATTCAAAATATTTTTTTTTTTTGCCTATTAAAAAACTTTATGAGAAAATTATACCAGCTGAGGAAAAACATAAAAAAAAAAATTGTCTTTTTTGTGAGTCAATTCAACATACAGAGAATATATAACATTAATCAAATTAACATGAAAGAAATTATTATTATTATTATTATCATATTTAATTTATTTTTAATTGTTGCATTTTATTTTATTTTTTATTTTTATTTAACATTATTTAAAGTTCTAACATTATTTTCAGTTAGTCTGTATATATAGTTATTATTTTAAATTTGTTTAATATATTTATTATAAATTAGAAAATTTTATAAAATTTTATTAAAATAAAAATTAATTTATTTTGCTGAGAGAAAATTTTAAACCTTTAAAATAAACAAAAAGAGTAAATTAGAAACTTTTCCAATATAAAAAAAAAACATTTTAAAATATTGTATTAATCTTAGAATGAACATTGTCATTAACTTGATCATAATCCTTGTCCAAGCTCGTAAAGATGATCATAATAATGTAATTTGAGATTTTGAGCATTCTTATCTTATTTATTTATTGTACATATTTTACATTCTATTACACTTTATAATACTTGTAAAGCACGACTTTGTTTTTTTGCATTTCATTCGTTGTTCTAATTTCAAATTTTGTTGTCTTAAATTTAAATTTTTAAAACAATATCTTAATTTTGTAAGTAATATCTCAAATTTGTTTAATATAACACAAAAATAAATAAATAAATAATATAAATAAACATGTATTAAAATATGTAAAATAATAAAAATTACTCTAACAATTAAATTGTAATTCAATAAAATAAAATAATCAAAAATATGTTTTCTCTACGGTGTTCTAAAGGAAAAAAAAGAGGAAAAAAAAGAGAATTATGATTATTCTCCTCAAACATATTTAAAATAACACTAACAGTTTATTTGGTTGAACCAATTTAGATAGATTTATTGTACAAGATTTGGAGAGATCAAGGTTGTTTGGTTAACCTAATTTGAGAGGATGGATGAGGAAGAATTTACAGGATGGTATCTTCATGATGTGAAGAGATTTGAAGGGATGTAACTTTAAATTACCAAAATAACCTTCATAAATGAGGTAGAAATTACAAAATACCCTTATAAGTGGGTCATAACTTTGGAAATTACAAAATATTCCTTTATGTGGGTTTAAAGTTTTCATTGTCCATAAGGGTCAATTAGTAATTTCAAAAATATATCGATTAAAAAAATTAAAACAAATTTATAACATCTATCAAATAATTTTCAAACTTTCACAACTAATCCCCTCAAATTCCTTCAAATCTTACCATTTATCTATTAATCAAAACAACCCTATCATCCAAACAACCCTATCATTCACACACAATCCACTCAAATCCCTTCCATTCTATTTGCTCAAATTCATTCTCCCAACCAAACAAAAAGTGGATTTAAGGAGATAAATTTAAATGGATTTAAGTGGATTGTGTGTGGATGATAAGATTGTTTCCATTCATAGATAGATGGTGAGATTTGAAAGGATTCGAAGAAAATGCTTACCAAAATTTGTGAATGATGTGATATATAAAAATTAATTTTAAATTTTACAATTACACTTTTACCCTTAACTTTAAAAAGAATTAAAAATAATATATTTTTAATATAATTAATTTTAATAGTTTTAACATTTTTTAAAAAATATTTATAAAATAATTAACTTTATATAAATTTATTTTAATAAAATATTATAAAATTATTAAATATATTCAATAAATTAAACTTATTAATTTTTATATTAAATTTACATAATATTATTATTATACTAAATTTATATTTATTAAAAATAATTATATTTAATTTTATTATCTTACATTTATATTAATTATTATTAAATATTTTTATTAATTATATCATTAATGGTTTATTATATAAATTAATTTAATATGTATATATATATTTTTTATTTAATAGTATATATATTATTATAATATATAATTAATTATATATTTATAGTTATGTATTAAATTTATAATTTATAATTAATTATGTATTAAATGTATAATTCATAATTAATTATATATTAAATTTATAATTATAATTAATTATATATTAAATTTATAATATATAATCAATTATATACTGTTATTATAATTTATTATTATACATAATCAATTATATTATAAACTTAACATATCATCAATTATACATATACATAATCAATTATATCTTAAGTTTATAAGATATAATTATACATAATCAATTATATGTTATAATATTAATGTATAATCAATTATTATTGTATATAAACTTAACATATGTTATAAACTTAGCATATAATCGATTATATAATTTATTATATCTTAAGTTTATAACACATAATCGATTATATATATATATATATATATACATATATATATATATATATATATATTATAATATTAACATATGATTAATTATATATATATATAGATTATTATTATATATAATTGATTATAATTATAACGTATATGTCGAAGGGTCGGTTAGTAATTTTTGTTATTATTTTTTTAAATTCTTTAGATTATTGAAAATTTTGTTTAGTATATCTTCATCCTTCCATCATTGTAAATTTTTTCGATCAAATATATGTGTTACGTCGTATACAGGTCGAACCACGATGATCTTTTCTTCCAAATAAATTCTTTCTGTTTCAAAACAAATATTTATCTTTGTACTTTTAAAAAGAAATAATTGATTTAATCTAATAAGTATTATAATAAAAAACTATATTTTTAGCACAACAATACTTTAATTTTATTAATTTGGTTTGAGTTCTTTTAATTATAATTTAGTACATCTTTAATAATTGTTATATAATTAAAGAAAAAATTAACTTAATATATAATAACTTTAGAAAAATCACTGAAAATTCTAGATTTAGAAATTAAAAAGTAAAGTATGGAATATTCCTTTTAAACTTAATTGCCTATTTAGGTTAATATTTCTTTCAATAAATGCATTTAACTGTTATTAAATACTAAACATATATTCAATTACTATAATTATTAACGAGATCCAAACATAATTAATGAAATCAATTTTTTATAACAAGATTATAATTTCTTTTTTGTATTAAAAATAAAATATACGTTATATTAAACCAATTATTCATCTTATTTTTTAACAAATAAAACACTGACACTTTTAATGATTTTTAAATAAACAAATATTCTTTTCGGTTCATTCTTTAATATATGTTATTTACATCTCTTATATATTTAAAAGTGAAACTTATTTGAGAATTAATTTCATTCATAAAAATATTCAATTTTTACATTTTAAATCTTGTTTTTATAATTTTGACTAAATTTTGGTTTATATAATTTTTAAGAAAAGTATTATTTTATTAAAAAAAATATGATGCCATTTGTTATAACAGGAGACATGTAATATTTTTGGAAAGATATGTTGCTATTAGTTTTGGCTCTAAATTCTCTCTCATGAAAGCTGGTGGCCTGACTACGGCGCTAGCGGATTTAGCTTTAAATTTATGCACCAAAAATAGAAAAAATATGAAATGTGTATGCATCAGGACGCGTCGTGATGGAGGGTGTTTACTATACTGCCTAATTAATAATCACAAATACTACATTTGGAACTTGGAATTAGCGTTATAGAGGAGATTCAGGACCTGGTCAGCTCCACAAATGATCGGGGACGGCTACGATTTCTTAGCACCCTTTCACGTTCTCCACCACCAACCAAAACCTAAATACAATTCTCTAAAAACCCCAAACAATCCACTGGAATATAAAAATTTCAATATGCTTTTCAACATTAAATTAAACTACCTTAATTAATTATATTAATAAAAAATTAAAACCAAAGACACCTTTTGGCTTTTTTACGTGTTGTTTTGCCCTTGGCTGTCAATAATTCAGCTTCGCTCATCCTTTCTCCACCTCTGCTCCCACGCTTGACTCAAAATAATAATAATAAATAATAATTAAAAATTTTTACTGGTAAGAGACAAAATTAAATGATTAATCTGGCTTCAGAAGATCCTCACGCGCCAGGAAGCAGTGAAAAAGAGAAATGAAGCTTTCAATTTGGTCACGCAGGAGGATAACTCCGTAACTTTAAATCTTTACCTACCTCTGTAAAATATTTTGTCTGAAAGAGAGTGCATGGCAAGGTTTTAGTTGTGTGGTTGTTGTGAATGTTATTGAAAATTAAAAGGAGTGGGTGGTTTAATGAGGTAAAATAAGGAAGTGTCGGAAAATTTGGGTGTCACGTCACGATTTTGTTCCACTTTTATCAATTGTCTCCTTAAGCATCACCTGTGTGAGATTATAATTCACGATGATTGCTCTCTGAACAAAATCTGAGTATTTTTTTTTTAACTGTGAAAAGGAGCATATTTGCGCTGGTTGAAGACTTTGACGGGCGAAGGTGCTTTCTGGGTAATATTTTTTGTTGAATTGGGATTTCTTTTTCATTGAAAAAAGAAATATTCCCGGAATCAAACAGAAAAACGTGTTGAGCTGTTACCCTTTCTAATCCCACTTTCCATTTTGAAAATTCAGATTTTCCAAAATCTCGCTCCCTCCGTAGTTTTTTTAAGACACCCATTGTTGTTGAGAGGGGCCTGTTTTGTACTACTCATCCAAACAAGTCGCAATGTTTTTTCTCTCTCTGTGTATTTCTCTCTCTAAAATATTCACCGTATAAGGTTACTCCCAATGTCACAATGGCCTAGCGACGCCTCGCTCTGCTTTCTTCCTCCACGCGTCTGTCACCGTTCTCATTTCTCACTCTCATATCGGTTCCTGACAATGAGATCAAAATCGAAGTAGTGTACCGCTACTACTCTTTCTCCTCCTTTAGATTTCTCGTTATTAGAAAAAGGGGAAACAGAGAAAAGGGGCATTGTTATATTTAACATAATTTCGTTATTAGTTGGTGAGATCGGAGAAGAAAATGGCACCACCGTTGTTCAATTGGGGGGTGAAGGACACTCACAGGGGAACCCCAGTGGTGGTGAAGATGGAGAACCCAAATTGGTCGATGGTGGAACTGGAGGGTCCCGAAGAAGAGGACTTAATGCTACCAACTTCTCCTTCAGGGGTTTCACGAGACAAAGGAAAAGGAAGGGGCAAAAACGCGAAACAACTCACATGGGTTCTTCTCCTCAAAGCACACCGCGCCGCGGGTTGCTTGACCTCCCTCGCGCCGGCATTGTGGGGTCTCGTGTCCGCCGTGAAGCGCCGTGTCGCCGCCGGAAAAACCGATGCCGACACTGACGGCGGAAGAGAGCTGGAGAACCCCACCGTGAAGACGCGTTTCTATTCCTGCATCAAGCTCTTTCTGTGGCTTTCCGTTTTTCTCTTGTTTTTCGAGGTTGCTGCGTACTTCAAAGGGTGGCATTTCGGTGCGGCGAGGCTTCAGTTGGAGCATTTTTTGTGGGCACCCGCGTTTGGGGTCAAGGATTTCTTCGCTTGGCTCTACGCGAGGTGGGTTTTGGTTCGCGTGGAGTATCTCGCTCCTCCTCTGCAGTTTCTAACCAATGCGTGCATCGTGCTTTTCCTTATTCAGAGTATGGATAGGCTAGTTCTGTGTTTAGGGTGTTTCTGGATCCGGTTTAAGAAGATCAAGCCTATTCCCAAAGGTGGGGATGCAGTTGTAGATCTTGAATCTGGAGAAAGCAAGGGTTTTTCGTTTTTCCCAATGGTTCTTGTGCAGATCCCCATGTGCAATGAGAAAGAGGTAATGTAACGTTTGAATGGGAAATTGTGGGAAAAATTATCATCGTATTTTTTGTCAGTAAGTTTAATTTAAGATTGGTTGTTTCAATTTAGTTTATGTTTTTTTTGTCCTGTGCGTTTGTTTAGGTTTATCAGCAATCGATTGCTGCAGTGTGTAATTTGGATTGGCCGAAGGGGAAATTGTTGATTCAGGTTTTGGATGATTCCGATGACCCAACGACGCAGTTGCTAATAAAGGAGGAGGTTCAGAAGTGGCAACAAGAGGGTGCCAACATTGTGTACCGACATCGAGTGATTAGAGATGGGTACAAGGCTGGGAATTTGAAATCCGCTATGAATTGTAGCTACGTTAAAGACTATGAGTTTGTTGCAATTTTTGACGCAGATTTTCAGCCTACTCCGGATTTTCTCAAAAAGACGGTTCCTCATTTTAAGGTGGGTATCTAATGATTTGTTCAATGACGTTTGTGTTATTTTGAAGTGATGAATTGTAAAATCTTGCTATAAAACTGATATTTGCTTTTGATGTGATTGTCTTGTCGCTAGAAGAGCAATGAAACGGTAACTGTGTTTGTTTGACTTGATTGGTGTGGGTGGTGCAGGATAATGATGAATTGGGGCTTGTTCAAGCAAGATGGTCCTTTGTGAACAAGGATGAGAACCTGCTAACAAGGTTGCAGAACATTAACCTGTCTTTTCATTTTGAGGTAGAGCAGCAAGTGAATGGGATTTTCATTAACTTCTTTGGGTTCAATGGAACTGCTGGAGTGTGGAGGATAAAGGCTTTGGAGGATGCTGGTGGTTGGTTGGAGAGAACTACTGTTGAGGACATGGACATTGCAGTTCGAGCTCATCTTCATGGATGGAAATTCATTTTCCTCAATGATGTTGAGGTTCGTCAGTTGCCATTCACATTATTTTATTTCAGTTGTGTTGGTTCAATAGTTTGTGTTTGCTAGTAATTCACTCTCGAACTTATTTCAAGTTGCTTTTTATCAATGTTTGTAGTGCCAATGTGAGCTTCCCGAATCTTATGAAGCCTACAGGAAACAACAGCATAGGTGGCATTCTGGGCCAATGCAATTGTTCCGCCTTTGTTTGCCTGATATCATACGGTCCAAGGTATGCTTATATGCTTGTGTGGTAATAATTTGGTAAATCTTTCTGTTGTTGTGGTTCTTATGTAGTGTTGTTGCTATGATGTTTTTGCAGATAAGTGTATGGAAGAAATTCAACATGATATTTCTCTTCTTCCTTCTGAGAAAGCTGATATTACCATTCTATTCATTCACCTTATTTTGTATAATTCTACCTATGACAATGTTCGTGCCGGAGGCCCAGCTTCCTGCCTGGGTTGTGTGTTACATCCCTGCTGCCATGTCCTTTCTCAACATTCTTCCAGCTCCAAAGGCCTTTCCCTTTATTGTCCCTTATCTCCTATTTGAGAACACCATGTCGGTTACCAAGTTCAATGCTATGATCTCAGGCCTGTTCCAGCTAGGTAGTGCATACGAGTGGGTGGTCACTAAGAAATCTGGTCGTTCCTCTGAAGGCGATTTGGTTTCACTGATTGAGAAAGGACCAAAGCATCAGAGAGGGTCCTCAGCACCTGATCTTGAGGAAATGAAAGAGGAACTTAGAAAGCAGGAGCAGCAGAAGGCCTCTAAGAAGAAGAAAAAGCATAACAGAATATATATGAAGGAACTTGCTTTGGCCTTTCTACTCCTAACAGCATCAGCAAGGAGTCTCCTCTCTGCTCAAGGGATCCATTTCTACTTTTTGTTATTCCAGGGAATATCATTCCTGTTGGTTGGTCTTGACTTGATTGGTGAACAGGTGGACTGAAAAAAAAATGAAAAAAATTGACACGATTGTGACCTTTTACATGCACTGGACGGAAAGCAAAAAGGTGGGAAAGCCAGTCCTTGTGAAATTACTGAAGACATTTATTTGGGAGCACTGAAGAGTGTAGAGGACCCATAGTGCTGCTTTTTCTTGGTCATGCTCCTCCCTCCAGGCTCATAAATCAAATCCACCCAATACGATATAAATGTGTTATATTATGGACCGAAAAGGGTTTAATTTGGAAATGGGTGCGGTTGAGGCCAATTCCATGTGTAAGTTTAGCCTTGTTTCTTTTGTTATTTGATTCATTTTTGTAATTTTATGTGGATTCTTTTGTAAGAAAACTTGTGGTTCAAACTTTAAACATCCATTGGGATTTTTTCTCTCTTTTCTAAAAAAAAAATTCATAGCCATTGTCAAGAGCAACATTATTCTCCTTGTCATGGTTCCAGCTACTTCCTCCACCGCTTGGAATGCGGTAATGCAAATTGAATATTTTGAATTTCATTTTTGTCAACTTTGATGATGGTAGAGAGCAAGTGGGTTTTGATTTCTGGGACCCTTGGAATGTGATGCTGGTAGGAATTTGAAGGTGGTCCTCTTCCCTCGCTTTAAAATTTGCTTGTAGTTTGTTATCCTCACCGCTTTTGAACATTGAGCTGGAAAAATTACTAGATGTGCACCACACTGCTTTGATGAAGAGTCTGTCTGTCCAATTTTGTATTTGGTGAGTGCTGCTGCCCACTGCTCTTATCCAAAAGCAGATTGAAATTCAAGATTCCAACTTTTATTACAACTGTGCCGCTACAAAGGGATAATACCCTTTTTGGCCCGAAACACTGCTCGATAAATGCAATCCCAAATAAAACCCGAAGACGTACTTAGTGAGGTGGGTGGTTTATTAGAGGGGCACGTGGATGCTTGCTTAGGTTACTCTTCAATTTGGTTGCTATTGAAGCTTCTTCAAGAAGTTGGCTCAATAGAATTCGCTTGTGTCGTTTATGGTCTTGTGTGAACTATCGTGACCAAACCAGCTTTTTTTCCACCATTAAAAACCCGTTGTTTTTTGGTATAAATCAGTTACCAATGGTTACTTCATAGATGTCTGATAGTGCCTATCTACTTCTTTCATGTCTTTTCTATGCATAGATTTGCTTAATATGACAAAGAAAAATGTCAGTGCTGTGGAAGTTTGATTGACCTCCAGCTGGATGTTTCAGTATATTTTCTACTAAAACCATTTAGATAAAGCTATTTATAAATGTTTTCAATAAAAAAAAACTAGTTTAAAAGTAAAATTAGTCGAGTTTAAAAACTCTTCTATTTGATTATTCAAAGTCTTCTAACTCAATGATAACAAGTAGTTACAATTTGATGGAACTTTCAGCTCCTTCACTTTGTTATGTTTGTGAAGGTAATTTCTAAGGCTTTTACAGTTGCGCGGTGGAATGAAATTTGAAAGCAATGGATGGAACACGGTGTTTGACCTGGGAATTTGATGGAAAGGGAAGTAGCGGTGGCAAACGGTTTTGTGGGGCTACATCAAGTTGGTAGCTTGTGGCGCGTTTAGAGGCCCCACTCTATTTGTACTTAGTTGACAGCATTTTGCCAGCTAAATATCCAAACTTTTCCTCCCACTCAAAGAAAGAAAATCCAAACTTTTCCCTAATATCATATATCATATTTTTTGCAAGCTCATTGAGGAATCACTTGTACTTGTTGCATAGAAATAATAAGCATGATCAAGGATTAGTTGTGCTTTTGCTTGTTTGCTTCTTAAAACCAGGACTCAGAATTGTACGCTTTTGTCCTCCGACAATTGATTTTCGTTGTGTTTGATGTCATTCTACTATTCAGCCTTTTCTTTTACCAACTTAACACACTCATCACACGGTCTTGGTAACAGGATATGGTTTGATTGTATTTTTAATCTCTTTTATATCATAGCTGATTTTGGTAGATTTAAATTTTTTTTGTATAGCAATAATTATCATTACATAAACATGATATTTAAAAGATTCAATTTATATCATTAAAAATACAAATTAAAAGTGTACAATGATAGGTGACCTAGAAATGATAATTCTTTGTAATAATGATTTTTAAAGTGGTGTCTAAAATAATTTGAAAGGGATGGTATCAAAATGAATCTTTACATTTTAGTAGTACTAATTTAGCAAATCCAAATTATGAAAAGTTTCATTAAAATTATTTGGCTCTGATTTTTGATGGCTTCAGGTGGTCTTTATGGTAACTCCCATTCAACAAATTAACCCAAAAGCTGCTACTACTTTTTCTTCTTATCACTTTATCTATGCAATGAAAATGGGATTGCCTAGATCATTAATATCACAGACAATGGGTTTCCAGATTGTAGCAAATAATAGGGCAGATGTGCAACTATATATCTTAGTGCTGTCTCCTGTCCTAATTAAATGAATGATTGATCCAGCCTTTGCATACAGCACCCACCCAATTAATGAGTTATGGCAGTTTGTTTCAAAATTTACATGCAACTGTGGTTTATAAAGGAAAATACCATTTGTGATGCAAGTAATTTATTCTTTCCCATCTATCATGTTGGACCATTTCTCACTTACACCCTGCGTGAACTCGTGAATCTTTTCAGACGTCACATACACTATCATTTCAATGGGTTTACACACTTACTCATAAAATTAAAGATAACCGTACACTGTCTATTTGTGGACGGGATAAATTATAAAAAATAAAAAAAATATTATAAAATATTATTTTCATCACATAATTAGATTATTATCGATTCTATTTATTTTGTGATTTATGACAAGGTTCTAATATTAATATTTATTTTTTTCTTCTAATAATTTCATTTTTTTATAAAAGATAAAATTACATGATATTAGATATTAATTTTTTTTTTAAATCTTGGTTCTATATTATTTATAAAAAAGAAAAATATTTACTTATCAAAGTTGGTAATTTTTGACAGAATAAATTTTAATTTTGTGAAACATAATTAGAATGTGCGTTTCAAATAGCCATTTTTGTTTCATCAAATCCAACAAAAATGTGAAATATACTTAAATAATTATTAATTATTTAATTGAGTAAATTCAAGTTAATTCAAATACACACTTAGCATACCAAAGAGTTGGCGAATCTCTTGAATTTCTAAAAAAATACTCACATTCAATATAGCACCTGTATCTGAAAAATATGGTCTCTTATGTCGAAAACAAAAGTTTATTTTTGGGATAAACTTGTTTCTCATTCTGAAAGTATTATAAAAGTTTATATTTCATCTCTTACATCTAACTTTGTGAAAATATGTAATGCATTTTTACTATTAAATAGTAAAGAATTTTAAAGTGTTGAATCAAGAGTTATTCAAAATTTATAACCACATTATATTACAACACAGTTCATGCTGGAACAACTTTTGCCAAATGACAAACTGGTTAATAACAGAGAATGGTATAAATGGTGAATCAATGATTTAAACTAAGCAGTGAGAAGCCCTTGGCTTAATTTTTCTTGTTACTATATATTTCATCGACCAAGTATGTGTGGTGTTTCCACCAACTGAGTCATTATTTATGAAATAAATGTTTGCAACAAAAATTAGATGTCATCCAAAAAGAGTAGGAGGAGAACTGTAGATAATAGCTGCTACCTGTTTGGTTACAAAATCACTTTGATCAAGGTTTAGGTAATTATATTTAGCAATTGGTAACAGTTTCTTTTTATCTGCACAGCAATTGGAAACAGCAAAACCATGAGGTTGGCTCCAATATATATATATATATGCGTGTGTGTTCGGAGTGAGGCCATACGTATATAAATAGTAAATTATTTTAATATTTACACCGTTTAATAATTTTTAAACAAACAAATTTGTTCCAAAACTCTCTGAATTATTTTTTTATATATACATGGTTATATAATTAAAAATATCTCCGTCTTTGAATGAATGAGATGATATCTTTGTGCCAAAAAAATGCATAATTAAACTCTTAAATTTTTTTCTAAAATAATTTGTTAGCTTAAGATGAAAAACTTGTTTCAAAATAGTATTTTCTTTTTACATAACTATACACGTGATCATTGAAGCATCTAAGAACAGTATCATTCATGATTCAACCAATTACTGACAAATATGTTTTGTTTATTGTTTCTAACTTCGAAACCATGATAGCAAGATTTGGCTAAAAATTAAAGAAGATTTTGACTGAGTAGAGTTTGCACGCTTAGACAATGCTGATTTTGTAGTTTTTCTTTTTTATAATTGATTAGGGAGATTGTTTGCTTTTTAGTTTCGGGTGCTTCAAATTTAGTGGGAAAACAAATTTAGCTTTGTGACATGTTTGATTATTCTTAAAACTACATCTGTACGTTCAAATTTTGTCTGAAATTTCCAGTTTTGTAAATATGATTGTTAAACTCAGTTTGCTAATTTAATTTTAACCCTTATATAAGTTTGTAAAATTGAATTCAAACACGCATGAAACTTATCACTGCTAATTGAGATTAGATTTTTTCTCTGTAGATATCAATATTGATAACGATTTATTCTTTTAACCTTATTTTATTTCTCAAAATTAATATAACATAACAAATTTAAATAGAATAAAATTTATTTTAAAAAAAGAAAACTAGTACGATGTAGTTTTAGCTTGGCCTATCTTAGATTTTGTGGTTCCTTCTTCATCTGATAATCTATCATTGACAATAAAAAATAGATTTTTCCTTTATAGATATCATTGATAATGAATCATTTTGTGTTTTTTAAACCCAGTGTTTTATTTTGTAAGGTTCCACAGAATCATCAGCTTGACCTTTTATTTTGTAAACCCAATGATATCCTATAGTTGTTCTGTAATGCGAAGTGAAGTAAGAATCCAATAGTCATGCTTAGAAGCCTCTTTATAAGATTTGGGTACAGTGATAAAGAAATAAATAATACCAACTTTATACTAAAATTTCTGTGATGCTAAAAATATTAACCTGTTAAGACTTTCACTTACATTTGGAGCGGATCTGATCTGCATTAAAATTCAGTTATTTTGTCTAAAAAGGTCCGATTCATATACAAAAGCTGTAAAATATATGTTTAGGGTAAGTTGAGGATTGGAATCATCATGACATTAGAGTTGATTTCTTAAAAAATATATCTATAATTTTAAATCCCTATATTTAAGAGAAATTAGTTTATTTTCATGTGGTTTGTTTTAATCTTAATCTTTATATATCAATATTATGTTTTATATGGAGAAATGAAATTTAAGTTTAATTCAATAACTTTTAAAATAAAATTTATATTTATTTATAAATTATTTAAAAACTTTATCTTTAGTTAAGATAGGTTGTCCTATAATTCAGACAGAAAAATAGATGAAGAAATAATATGCAAATGTTCAGCGATGACAAGCACAATCATGTCAAGAAACCTTGTCTGATCCTCGAACTAGTTCTCAGAAAAACCAATCTTTTCCCTCCTTACCTGCACACAGATACTTTTTAATTCCTAGCTATCAATAAAAATTGGGTTTCTGGTAACAACATTTATGTTAAGAGGGTGATACCCTTTCTCCAAGGCTAAACCTTTGTAGCTTGACTTCTTTTGGCATCTCACATGAAAGAAATTTTCTTTGGGAGCTTCTCTACTGTCAGAGTTATTTTTCTTTGCTTCTGAGATTAATTTCTACATAAATTTGCACTACTATTTTGTTCGACTTTTGGTTTCTTTTTACATTGTTCCTTCACATCACCACAGTTCTTCCCAGCAGAATCCTTAATTGCTTCCCCCACAGCATTCTAAACAATGTTTTTGAAATCATTTCACGCATTAGCTTCCTCAATCGAACAAGTCAATGAAATACTCTACATCATAACTGAGTTGGATAGAAACATAACACAATGGACCTACCTTATTTGAACCGAAAATAGAATTATAGTTAGCTCCTAGCTTTCTTTTATGTTCACCAGGTGCGGTTTCCTTTTCAGAAGTTGATCGTGGTTTCCAAAACAATAGGGTAATAAGAATATACAAAGTAAACTGTAAATTTATAGGTATTTTTATCGGTTGCTCAAGTTTCTTATTACCTTTAAAAATTTGACTGAATGGAACCAGTAGATAGAAGAAGTAGAAGCAAGAAAAGGATTAGCAATGCCTGAAGGCATAACTATCATTTCTGAAACACTTTGATGCCCCAGTGCATTTTCAAGACCACCCATCTCTTAAATCCGTGGTGATTAAACACCTAGAACAGAGAAAGTAACCTACATAAATGTATCTAACTTCATATCAGTCAAAGAGGAAGATCCCGTTCGAAGGTGGTATGTGTAATCTAGATAACACTAGAGTTGAAAATAAACAAGTGCATTCATCATGATTAAAGGAAAAGTGAATTTTGACTACGTAGGCACGAGAGATATCTTGCAGGAGTAAACAGAAACAAATTTTGGCAGCTTTAAAGACCCAGAGAACGATAGAGTAAAAGAAGGCACTCATATTGTGGCAGCGAACAAAATTTGGCAGCTTTATAGAAGCGATAGAAGGATAGAGTAAAGAATACACTTCTTATTGTGGCATTGACACAAAGCAAAAGGAATAATAATGTTTTCGTGAGTCACTAGCTAGTTACTTTTCTTCCTTCAAAGTAGGATCAGGTCTAACAGTATAATCTTCAGGAAGAAAGCTCCTGCACAGACAGAAAAGCGAACCTTCCAGAGCATAAAGTGGACATGGATAAGGAACGTGATAAACTGATAGCTAAGCCTTATGGCCTAACCAAACCTAAACAAAAAAATAACTAAGATTCTCATTCCTCCATTTGATTCAATACAACTATAATTGGGGCAAGACCCGAAGGTTTGAAGGTTCAAACCAAGTGAATCTCCAATAGTTCTTACATGTGTTCTTTAGCCAAAGAAGTCATGTGTTTTCCTCCCGTCAGAGAAGAGAAAATTGGATATCAGGTTTATAAAAATAACCCCATCAGAATTGTTTCTTAATAACATAATAAACAAAAATGGAGAACTTAGTTTTGATTTAAAAGAGGACAGGAGAGGAGAGGAAATCTTGCGGTGAATTATGAGAAAACGACCAAATCATCAAATCCTTCACAATCCTTCAATGACTTGTGAAAGGTACATGATTGTGTTGAGTACCCTTCGCCGTGTGATCACGTGCGTAAACATCGAGGATAACACAATAATCCACTTTTTTGTAAATTATTACAAACAACACAAGCTGATAGTGAACTAGAAAGAGAAAGACACAGACAGAAATCTGACATGCATCATTTTAGAACACAGATAGCAACTTCCAACTACTTCCCCATGTATTTGTTGCTGTTAAATAATTCTGCATTAATATTGCTTTTCCCCTCATTTTTATTTGATTTTTTTTTAATTGTATTTGGGCATTCTTGCAAAATACATATACATGTATGCCTATGTTAGGTATTTGAATACTTTAAATGAAAAAATAATTGAATATTTTTTTAGAGTTTAATACTTTACATTAGAGACACATTTTGAAGATCCATTGTTTTAATAATACAAAAAAATTATTCTTTAATAATTGAAGCTCGAAATAATGGGATCTATGTTTGAGATTCTTGTTGTGGTTTATGCAAATATTTGGAAGAGTCTTGACACTCCATTTTAAGAATTAAGGGTATGAGCATCCTTGAGCCTCTCTCCCTACAGCCATTGTGTGATGCATTATAATCTTAAAAATGAAGTACATGAAAATTAATCAATATAAATATTTAATACATTATTGTATGTATTTTAATTTATTTTGATTTTTATTAATAACATTTTTAACTAATAATTGTGCTAATATCAGTGATGGAAAATTCAATTGATCAATACGTATTCGATTTAATCATTTACTAGTGTCAATTGTGTAGTGCTTTTAAACTTTACTTAGTTATTTTATCTTTGGTTATTAGTCATATTAATGTTATGGGTTACATTACATAATAAAGAGACAACATTTTATTACACCATTAAATAGGAACTTGGTTGTATAGGCCTTAAAGAATCAATAATTTTAACTAAGAATTTCATTTCTCACTATTCTTGAAAAGTCGGTTATTAAAATTTGCTTCTAAAAGAGTTTCTCTCAAAAAGGTTCATAACTTTGATTTGCAAAAAATTTCAAACTACTTCATTCACATTCACTCGAGTTCATAGTTCCGATTTTATTACATGAAGGTGATGTGTGGACTTTGTGAATCCAAGCCTCACACTTCTATACTAGCCCATTTTTGTCCATTTTCTTCTGGTGGAACTATCCAGTTGAGGCGGCTTCTTCATGCACCTACATGATTTCCACCTGCACTCCCCCGTACTTCTAAAAGTATTAAAAATACCCTTCTAAAAGATTAAATTCGAGAATGATGGATCCAAGAACTTCCTAAATTACAGAATCCAAAACTTAAATATTTTAGATTTCATAATATATTTTCTATTTTAAATTACTGAGATACAAATTTTTATATTATGAATTATATAATTTAAAATATAATTTTTATATTTTGAAAGGATGAAAGAGTAATATTCTTTCCTCTGTTGGGATGAAGAAGGAAATCATGGAGGTGTAGGAAGAAGCGACTCCAGTCGATTTCGGGGTAATTTCTAAGTGGGACTCTTTTAGTATTTTAATGGGTAATTTGGTTTTACACTCCCATACTTTTCTTCTGCACTCCCATAAACACTAAAATTCATTAAAATTCTCAATTGTCTTTCGGTTTAAAATTTTTTTTGGATTATAAATTTGGAAATCTCTTAATTTAAAACTAAAAAACTATATATCGGATTACTTCCAAATTACCTAATCCTAATCCAGTAGTCATTTTTTTTATAGAAAATAAGCGCTTTCATATTATTCAATAGAAAAGAACTTTCCTATTGCAAAACATGAAATCATTTATAGGACAAAGGCATATAGAAATCGATCATAACGATGATAAATTCGAAGCACGAGCTACTTAGGTTTCACTTCACCTCTTTCGCGTGTTCTCTAAGCCTAAACGGGTCCTCCAACTTGTGCAACTCAATACCACAGTGCAACTTTTGGAGCATAATCAAACACGGGTTCAAGGGTATGGGAGGAACTAGTATATTGACAACAAGAAGTGGGAATTAAGTAACTAGAAAAAAAATATCTATAAGCCATTTTTTAATGACGTCGGTGCAAAAGGAAAATTTAGGAGTGCAAAAAGAAATCCCCTTAACTTATCAAGTTTAACACAATTATGGGCTTCACATTTATTGGCCCACAATTAGTTTAGAAATATGAAGATAGTTGTTATCTGAGAATTTCTTCGTACACCAAGAAAATATCGTGAGCCAGATTTCTCTATAACAAGTTTATCTCTAAATCACAACATTTTTTTATAGTTACAGAAAGTTAAGCTGTGTGACCTACGCCCTTTCAATATGGAAAAGATTGAGCATTTTGGAAATATTAAACAATGTCACGAATTATGGTTCAATTCTTATTTAGACATATGTTTGTTTAGCGTGGAATTACACATCACATAATATTGTATGTAAAGGAGGATTCTTGTAGGAGTTAAGAAAAATTTCAAAACCTCATAAATATACACATATTAAACAAGTGGTCTCTTCCAAAAGAAACCACCTTTCATAAAAGTTTTTAATCTTTATCTATTTATAATTACATCACCTCGTAAATTATATTTCCATTAACAGCTGTAGTGAACAGCTTAGATTAAACAATTTTACGATTATTGACTGAATAAAGATTTTGACACCTCATGTATTGTGTTAAAAAATTGTACAGGGTGACTTCCTAACTAACTTTTTATTATTTTATTAATCATATGCATACTTAGAATAAAGAACTAGCAACCACATAAAACCTTAAGAAGAAAATATTAATTTCAAAGCACTTTCTAATGTTTTGGATCATTGGGTGAGACACTTTCCATCTGAACACACACAAGAAAACAAGTTCAATGGGTGTAAAATTGGTAAAATTACAGTCATATTATTCGTAACGATACTATTTTTTACTCAAGACAAATGACATATTTTTCTATTATTTTTATTTTAGGTTTTTTCAGTAACATAAAAACTAAATTCTTAAAAAAAAATACAAAGAACAACAACCATGCCAAAACAATAACGAGATCACGAGGCAACTGTGTCAGTAGCCAAAGATTCTTACTTAGATACGTGACGTTGACACCTATCTATTCTTTCCCGCGTTTTTCTTTTCTTCTTCTTGATTACCTTAATTATTGATACTACCATCATACACTGTCTCACAAGTGTGTATTTTTTATGATAATAAACAATTAATATAATTTAAAAAATAGTTACTACTAAAAAAAATAATTATTATGATATTAAGTGTATAATTATAAAAAAAATATCTTCTTAATAAATTATATTTTTATAACAGTGTTTTTCGATCTGCACCAAAACAAATTCCCAGTTACGAGTATAATGATTTTCTTTTTGTCTATCAGACGATATTTTATACATACAATTTTTCTTGTTTTGTAAATAAAATTCCAATAACGTACAAGATGGGACTTTTTCGCAAAAATAAATATAAAAAAGATGACTTGGATGCGCTGAAATTCAAGTAAAACAACTTAAATTTACAATAGGATGTAGTAATAAAGTATTCAAAATCAAACAAATAAAAAAATAACTAAAATTGATTAAAACTATTTTTTAAAAAAAAAATGCAAACTAGTCTGGATTTTTATAAAAAAACAATATAATAAAAATATCACTGATACACACATTTTTTTTCAATACCCTTAAAACATAACTGCTACCATAATTTTTTCCATTGAACTTTCATTTGAAACAGATATTAAAGAAGCATAAAAAGTGTTTTGACTTACAAAGGAGTTGTTACTGCCATGCCCTATATCTTCACTTCACAGTTTTTGTTTGTTTGATTTTCCACTTTTGTTTGCATACTTATGTTCTTATTTGGTATGTGTTATTTAATTTCATAGAAACACATGGATCCCAGTTCTCCTATTGGACAAAACATGGTACAACAAAAACATCATCAAAAGAAACAGATTGATGTAGCACCACAATGTATGGGGAAAACGGTAGCCACTTCATTGCATGCTACCATTTCCGGAGAGCCACCTGCAAAGAAAGAAGGGACCAAATTGAGACGAGATGAGAGGTTTCGAAGAATGAGCCAGTGACTGTAACAGGGTTATAGTATCATAGGCCTCCCTGGAAGAAACATGGCTTGTCCATAGGAGACACACATTATACTCTCTCTTTCAGTAATGCCACAAAAACATTCACAACGTTATATTTTGGTCCCCTACTACGGTCCTATTGTTGAAGAATACGACATCTAATTTGGTGTTTCAATCAAGTTGTAATAAAAGATAAGGCTACACCATGTTTTGGGGACCATCTCTGTTACAATGCATGCACCTGTTTTTGTATCTCTATCTATATCTTTTGGGGGACCTTACAGCTCTTCCACATTTAAGATATTTACCTATAGCACCCAACCATAAGTAAAAAAGTTAGGTTTTCATGAATTTGGAAATTCATAAATTAATATTGTTGTTTAATGTAATTCTTTTTTTCATGCAACAGTGATATAGCATAATGAAGGAGAGCAAAGTACAAATAAGTAAAAGTTTTCACATTAAGAGGACGGTTAAATAAGATTATTTTATAAATTCTTTTAAAAGTAAAAAAAAAAAATATAATTTCAAGTTAAGTGTAAACTAGTTTACAAGAGTTATTTTGTATTATTTTTTCGGAAACGTATTTTAATTTAAATGCAAGTTAAAGATTTATGAAATATTTTTTTTTCTTTTTAAAAAAAATATTTTTAAAAAGTTTACCCAAATACATCTTGAATAAAGATGAACAATTTAAACACTATATAAACAAGAATCATGAAGAAAAAACAGAGCTTTTGGGTTAAATATAGTAAGAATTCAGTTGTGTGAAATATGAGAATGAACATTGTGCAGCCTTATTCAAAGGTTATGTTAGAGAGCAACTACCAGCCTTAAATCATGCAAATGTTTTTGACTATAAGATACATTAGAAAAGGATATGGAATACCTTAAACTCAAAGGGAAGCTCATGAACCGTTGGTTTTGACCTATGCTTTCATATCTTGTCTCAAATGAAACATGCTACGTGCTAACTAGCTTCATCTTTCTTCTCTATGTGCCTTGTTATTCAACTTTAATTATACTCATTTTGAATCCACACCTACCGCATTCATGTTCTTTAATTGCATATCCAATCGTCAAGTCCTTTCAATGTTCAATGCAGCAACAATGGACGTACATATAACCCTGAATTTTTCTTCACTAAGTTTTCAAATTCTGATAAACTGGCACCATAATCTAGCTCCTGTGCAATTACTTTTCCAAAGTTGTCCTACGTGATTTTTTTTTTCGTGTTTGTTTGCTTAAGCTGTCCACAACAATTGGATTTGTAATCATATTTGTTGACTAATTTCTATGGATAGAAAGAAAAACAATAAAACTGAAGTGGATCTTACTTTTTTTTCCTGTGTCGAGAGTGAGGTACATCTTTTACTTTCCATTCTTTTACACAACACTAGCTAGCTTTTTGACCATCAATATTCTTATTCTAGTTTAGCCTTTTGCTTTTAGTGCAATCTACTTCTTGCTGTGCATCAGTTTTAGACATTCTTACTTTTGCTTTCTCACAGCAAAGATCTCTTTTCTATTCCGCACACATTATTTTGGGTACAGAAAAGATAAGATGAAATTAATTGCACCTTTTTTTCCCACAGCTAGGTTTATACCCCTCAAATGGACAAATGGCCCAGAATTTTAAATCATTGAAATAGTTCATTAATGAGAAAGGTACAAATACACTATTATTCCCTCTGCTTGTAAGAAAAATTAAATTGGACATTAAGTTATAATTTAGTTAGAATTTTCGAAATTGATGAAAGTGGTTAAGTTAATTTTAAATTAAAATGATTTATGTTAATTGGTAAAAAAAAAATCAACTGAATGAAAAATATTACATATTACTAAAATAATTTTTAATCAAACCAACCATGTTAAAACTCCAAGAAGACACAAGTATGGGGTCATACTAACAAATTACGAGTAAAATTGCTCAATACCTTTGGTTCAGTCGAGGGAACATGTGTGGAGAAAATTTATAAAGGGGAGGGAAGGAAAAATTGTTTGGTTTGTTTAGGTAAAGAGAAAGCTCACTTTTGTAGTTCCTCAGAGAAATATATATATATA
>Ga0209700_102361_pt1 | contig 38411 bp, 17 predicted proteins | sample SiratroredBW_FD_187528 | JGI IMG/M metagenome (GOLD analysis project Ga0209700, IMG submission 187528) | Root nodule microbial communities of legume samples collected from California, USA - Siratro red BW (SPAdes) (version 2) | ecosystem: Host-associated > Plants > Roots > Nodule | place: USA...
TTTTTTTTTTTTGTAATTTTCAAGATTCAACAACTCATTTTCAATTTAGTCTTTCAACTTCACTAATTACTCTCATCTTGATTCATGAAAGTATTATATGATATTTCAATCAAATCTTACATTGAATATAAATTATTACCAAACACATCACCATCTTATTTTTTTCATATATTTTACTATCCTTTATAACTCTATAACTTATATATTATTTATCTTTATATCAAGTTTACTATTTAAAATTTAAATACTTACAACATCAAATACTTTTTAAAAACAACTTCTAAAAATGGTATACGCATTAATAATATATAAGTTAACGACTTGATTTAGATAAAAGATTTGGTTTGAAATCTTATAGAATAGTGTTAGTGATGTCTTGGATTTAGCTAATAATTATTAATATATGTAATTATTTATAAATTAGTTTAATAGTTATATGATCAAATACATGTCATGCAAAAACTATTCTAACAATAAATTATAATTTCATTCACTTTTATATTTTTTTTTTCAAAAGAATTAAAACATCAACAATACAAAGAAAAGTATTTCAAATTCAACATTTAACTTTGAGACTAGAGCTCAACATATATAAAGAGTACGATTGTAAAGTTTTGCTAATAAACTAATATAAAAAACAAAATCAACTTTCACATTGAATGAATAAGTACACTCATGATACTATGTGAGCATAATATTAACTTTAATATATCTTTTTTAATGGCAAAACAAAATTGAGCAAAATCTTTTATAATTAGAAACTTTTTAATAATTATGCTACTTCTCAATATGAATTTGATCATTTACCCTTTCACTTTTATATATTTTTTTGGTAAAAAAGAATTAAAACATCAACAATACAAAAAAATGTATTTCATATAAAAACCAAATCAACTTTCACATTGAATGAATAAAGTACTCTCTCATGATACTATGTGAGCATAATATTAACTTTAATATATATTTTTTAGTGACAAAACAAAATTGAGCAAAGCCTTTTATAATTAGGAAATTTTTAATAATTATGCTACTTCTCAATATGAATTTGATCAGTTACCCTTTTATCAAAACTGCACTCACGAGAAATACAAGTAATTGGTTCCATTTAATTTCTTTTCTCTTTTTATGCTAATCCAGGCTCCAAAATACATATAATATATTTCTCAAAACATAACTAAATGTTAGTTTTAATATTATATACTTATAAATACTCAACTCGTCTAAAATTTTAATAAAGAAAAATTTTATCTTATAATCAACAATGAAATTATAAACTTCGCATTTTATAAAGAATATTAAGAAGAAGAAATATATAAAAGACCTATTTATTTGTCAAAGTTAACTCGAGTTTTTTTATTAAACATTTTTTTTTCATTTTAAAACTAAAGTAATACTATTAAATTTTTCATTAATGATATTAGTGCCAATTATATGGAAACTTATCCTCTTGAGTAGTGTATAGCGTTTTCTTTTTTATTAGTTATTAGAAATGAAGAAATTCAAAATCAGTTTGTAGAAGTACAATTAGTCCCTTACGTTAGTTAGTTAGTTATTATTCAGACGTTTCCTTATTCATTTTCTTCTTAATCCTCTTCCTTTTTTTCTCCTTTTTCTTCTTTTTGTGTCTTTTCATCTTCTTCTTTTCATCTTATTCTTTCATCTATTAATTTATTATTAAAAATCTTTTTAGATAACAGTTAAAATTTGAAGAGTTATTAGTTGAAATGACATATGCAAGGAGTATTTGGATAACATGATCCAAATTTAGATCAAAATATTATAATACTGACTGATAAGTGGATAATTTATTATATTTTGTTATAAGGTTTGTTTGCAAGCATAACATCCTTTATAATGAACTGATTTTATTAGTAATCAGTCATTATCAGTTTCTTTTGGAAGTCCACTGAGTGACCCTACAACAACGTTTGATTATTTTCAAAGCCAAAATCATAACGAAAATCATGTCAAACGCCAATAATCTCCAACATTTGGAAAAGACAATGTTTAGATCATGATAAAAAGCAGTTCTTTTTTTCCAACAAAGCTTTCCGGTATTCCATATTTTGGTATCTTTAAGCTTAATTTCATACTTTAATGGCTATGCTATTAATTTTGTATTCACTTTCATTACTTATTATACACCATTGGAAGATTCTCAAATACTTTATTAAATTGTTGCTGCTATTTTTTTTCCATAATGCAGAACATGCCATGCATGTTGCCTTTTTTGTTATTTATATTTCAGATAAACCTTTTAGACCTTTAGGAAATTGTTTGATACCCATGCAATGTTACGCAAAGCTGTTTTAGATCATTTTACTTAAAATTCTTTGGCCTATATATGCATTTTTCGAATAGTTGTTGAATATGATCTGAATCAGGTAGGCATAAATGTTCCGATCTTTTTCATTTATTAGATCCAGACCATCTTTTGTTGGTGATTTCAACTTTGATGGTAAAATCTATTCAAACCTTGCTTTATTTGCAACCCTGTTATCAATTCTTAAAATTTTCTACAGGCAGAGCTGAAATTCACTCAGATTAAGATGGTTTTCAAACAATGGACTGATTCATTAGACTGCGATGAAGCAACTCTTGCAATGCCTTTTGCTTAGAGGCTATCGATTGTTTTTTGCTATACTCTCCCCCACCTACCTTTTTTTTGGGACAGTTGTGTATACCTGTAATGTATAGAATTGCATTCATAATTTCCCTACCAGGTTAGTATTTATTTGAACATGAGCCGACTCTTGCTGTTCCTTGAAAAGTCTTGGAGTACTGTTAGTAAACTTTTCTAGAGAATCCTATAGAATAGAGAAATTATTATGTCAGACATGTGACTTGCATTTCTGCTTTCAAATCCACCTGGTAGACCTGTTAACAAAAAATAATGATATTTGTTAAGAATGTAGAATAACTAATGCACAATGTGTTAAGTATCCATAATCATATGAATTTGTTTTCCACTCTTGTATAGAGCTGGGCATTCTGCTATGCTAGAAACTCTCATCTCCAGCCTCAATGCGGCTGAACCCGTAGCATTTCATCAACCTTCGTAGTTTCATGGCTTTTCTCACTTGTTCTCTATCAAGCCAATGACCATGTTCGGCATAGATCACATTTAGCAATGTGTAATTACCAGCGTTATTTGGTTCCGATCTTATAAGATGTGGAGCTAGCATTTCTGCTATGTCCAGTCTGCCGTGAAGCTTACAAGCCGATACCAGAGAGCTCCATACTCTTGCACTTGGTTTCATGGGCATTGTTCTCAGTATTTCCAAAGCATCTTCAAGCTTGCCTGACCTTCCAAGAAGATCAATTAGGCATGCATAATGCTCAATAGTTAACGGAATTTTACATTCTGCATTTACTTGCTTGAATATCAGTTGTCCCTCAGCTACAAGGCCAGCATGATTACAAGCAGATAAAACTGCAAGGATGGTAATTGCATCAGGTTTCACTCCTCTCTCTCTCATTTCATGAAAAAGATGTAAAGCTTGTTTACCACATCCGTGAAGGCCATAGGCATTGATCAGACTACTCCACGTAACAGAATCTCTGTTCCACATTTCTAGGAATATCTTACGAGAACCATCTAAACAACCACACTTGGCATACATGTTTATAAGTGTATTTCCCACAGAGATGCTAAAGCTAAATCCACATTTAAAGACATGGCCATGGAGTCCACAACCACACTTCAGTGAGGATATACTTGTGCAGGCCGAGATCACTGCCAACAAAGTTACATAGTTTGGTTCAGTTTCCTCACTTCTCATCTTATTGAAAAGCTCAAATGCTTTGTAGCTATCCCCTCTTCGTGAATAGCTCCCAATGAGTGAACTCCATAACACCACATCTCTACAACAAGAACGTTCAAAAATTAGCTCGGCAAGGTGCAGTGATTCTCCACAATGACAATACATATTTATAAGTGCTGATGAGAAACTAGAACATGATTCAAACCCATGACGAAATGCATAACCGTGAATCTCCTTCCCATGCTTAACAAAGCCTGGCTTGGCACAAGCTGGTAACAGAGCAATTGATGTCACTCTGTTTGGGGAAACTCCCTCAGCCTGCATTGCTCGAAAGTATGCAAAAGCCTCATCATAATCTTGGTTAGCAATGCATCCAGATATCATAGCAGTCCATGACACCTCATTTTTCACCTCCATCCCCTCAAACACACGCAAAGCCATCAAATAATCATCACACCTAAAATAAAAATCCACGAAAGCTGTTGACAGAAACACTGACTGTCCTATCCTCTCATCAACAACAACAAGAGCATGAATCTGTCTCCCTATCCTCCTTGAACAAATTTTCCTCCCACACACGGATACCACACTAGCTAGCAACTCAGGCTTTGGAACAAGACCATGCAAGTACACATCTTTCAACACTTCCAAAGCTTCTTCCAAACACCCATTTTGCAAATAACAATTAATTAAGGAGTTCCAGGTGATGGGGTCTCTGTGAGGGCTTGTGTCAAACACTTTCCGTGCTGATTCAACTTCTGAAAACTTTGCATACATGGTGATGATAGAATTGGACACAACTGCTTCAGAGTTAGAGCCTGTCTTGAGAGCCAAGCAATGAAGCTGTGTACCAAAAGCATGACAATGGGCAGAAGAGCTTGCCCTGATGACTGAAGGAAGAACAAAGGGAATGGAAGAGTGGACAGAGAGATGGAGTTGAGTGAAAAGTTGAAGTATGTGATAATAAAGACCCTTTGAGAGGAACCTTTTGATCTGGTCGGAAGGGGAAGAAGATGTGGGTCCCACAGTGGTGAAAAGGCGTCTGGTGAAGAAGGACATGCAGGGCAGATCCAAATTCAGGCTCACACACTGCAATGCTTCACTGTTCTATATAAATTGTTATCTATATCATCTTTCTCAAACTTTGTCAACAAACCAATAACAAAATAATCAAATGATTAAATGTTTTTTAAAAACTATACCAAATTAATTTTAATGTATGAATTAAATATTAATTAATTTTAGATTAATATAAAGTTATACATAAATAATATATTAAAAAAGCTTTCAATTGAGATGTAAATTTTGAAATAAAGTTATCGCTTAAATTTTATTAAATGATGCTATGATTGAAATAAGTTACATTTAGTATAGTTTTTTTTCTTTCTGCAGGTATAGTTCAGATTTTTAATTGATTAATACTATAATTTTTTTAGAGTCTAACTATATTTTAAACTTAAAATATCTCATTATTAGTTTTTAACAAATTGTTCTAATCATCTTTGATGTTTTTTTTTTTTTTTTTTTTTTTTCACTCGAGCTGGTAAAATCATTTTATGAAATATTTTCATCCATTTTAGCATGGATATGTGAAATGTGGAACAAAGTTTTCTTTCAAGTTGTAACATTTTCATGGCCGTGCTACCGAAAACAGCAGGCTGTCATCGGACATATATAAATTTATCGTAATGATGTAATGTTTTGAGTAACGCTTAAAATGAGTGCAAAATTAATGTTTTGAGTAAGGCTTAATATGAGTGCAAAATTATTTTTAATTAATAAAATAGGTAAATCTTGATATACAAATATGATTTCAATATGTCAATTGTACCCAATTTTATTAAGAAATAAAAGAAATCATATTGGATAGAGATTATTTTAGATGAACGTAAAAATAGTAAATCTGAGACCAATTAAGTCATTAAGTAAAGTGAAATTGTATTGAGATGATATAATTTCTTCATGTTGAAATTTGAAATCGTATGAAGATTGCACTATTTCTATATTCTTATATTAATTTGATATAAATTTATATTAATTTATATTAATTTTCTATTATTTATTTTAAATAGTCTTTCAACATTTTTTTATTAAATATTACATACAGTGTAAACTAACCAAATTTTGCATTAAATTAACTTAAGAATGAAATTGTACAAGTTTTATCATATTGTTTGGTACTCATACGAATTTTCTATATTGAAGTCGTTCTGAGTGACGTAATTTATCCATTTTAGTAATGTAATTAATTGTTTTCGCCTATTTTAGATATTATTCTTAGAAACACAGTATATATTAACTTTTAATGATTAATTAAAAGGGACAACAATCTCTATCGACATCCACATAGAGTGCACTACGCATGGCCATGTTCCTTAATTAAAATATCTTGTCTTTAATAAATAAAGATTTCCTTTTCATGATCTTTTTCCATAATTCAAACCTTCTACCACCACTACATCTCCTATTACGCAACAAGAATATAATGTCTTGAGGAAGAATAAAACCTTCCTCTCAAGAAAAAAAATATTATGGGTTTTCAGAATCAAATAAAATGCATATGGTTCTGTTACTCTTAACGTATATAAGACACGATTGGTAGGAAAAAGGTTTAAATAAGTTCTTGTATTTGATTTTAAGAGACATTTTCTCTTGTTATATATTACCCTACTCAGGTCACTGTGGGGAATATTCTTACGAAAAGACAAAAAGTTGGATTTTACATCATCGGTTTCTTCCACTTCTTTTCTTTTGTCTACAAATCAAACAAAGCTATCTGCTATCTGTGGTGTTAAACAATTTCCATATGGTTTTCAAATCGCATTGTAGTTTGATTTTAGGGTTTAGGCTTTACCAATTTTGCATGTGATATTGGTTATACATTGAATTTGAAATTGGTTCACTCTTTTGAATGATAGGCAAAGCAGTGGTTAACTTTTATACACATGTCAAAACAGTGACCCGGCAATGGAAGGATTCAGCTACCAAGAGCAAGATTAATTTGGTTATGCCCACCTCTCAAAAATCTTTAGTGATAATTTATCTTATATTTTCAATTTCAATTCATATCCTTATTAAATTATTATGCAAGCAATACATTTAATATAGAATAGATGTCTACAGTGCTAATGTTGGCTGTACAAGAAAAACTGAAGATATGAGGTTACTTTTTATGAGGAGGTGGAACATCCTCCTCCAAGAGTCATGCACTCATTTATTTCTTGAGGGACCAAATTCATTTAAGATGAATTTGACTTGCACTTTAATACATCTTTCCACATTTATTGTGTTGATGTTTTCTATTATTCAAACTTATCTTTATTTATGTTTTTTTTATACATTTTAAATTTAAGTTTTTTTATCTATGAAGTTAAAATATTATAAAAAATTATATTAATACAAATACTTGTTCATTATTTTAAACACAATACCTATAATTATGAACATGTTTGGAGTAATGAGATTTGGTAGGCCATGTTAATCATTGTCTTTGTTTAAGTTCTACTCTGATTTCATCAAGACTTAAATAAGACAAAATTAGGTTAACTTGACATTAATGTAATATATCAATTTTAACTGGTAAGATCATAGAATAAAAAAATATAGAACTTAAATCAATGTATATTTTATAATAGATATTTTAAAATGAATAAATTTATTGTAAATATAATACATGTTATACAAAATAGTATTTATGAAATATCTTATTATGAATGATACATAATTATTAGAAAAACTTGTGCTTTCTAGTGAACTAGTGAAATATTAATACTAAAGAGGATTCACAATCTAAAATATAATTCAAATTCATTTTAAAAAATACTCCAAAACCAAAAACTAAAATCTGTCCAAATCATTCTAAACCAATAATTAAACCTTGGATCACTTGATAAAGAAATAAAAGAAAATATCATTAGTGTCAACAAATTTATTAGTCTTTGTAAATCAACTCACTTCTCTTTTTAATTTTTTTTCTAATAAAAAACATTTTTTTATTTTCCTAATCAATAAATCACAAAGCTTCTTTCAGCAAATTATTTCTGTGTATTAGTCATCGGTAGCCAAATTAGCAATATTTTTCTAATTCATTATTTTTGTTATATTATTTATTATTTTTTAAGATTCAGAAATATGTAAACTTAGTTTTCATTTAACTTTTCGTAGTGAATCTTAACAAGTTTTAATTAGTAAAAATAGCACCTAAAGAGAATGCATGTGTTCATAACTTTATCTGAATAAATATTTAAATTTTGAACAAAACTAAGATGTAAAAAGAGCAGTTAACTGCTGTTTCTAACTAAAACTGAAATTTTAGCTGCCAAATGTCATTGTACATTTGTATTAAACTTCCACTGAAAAATAGAGCTAATAAAAATTACTAAAAGAATTCATCGAAATTTGTCTTTGATATATTGATTATGTGAATCGAACGCTTGAGCTAATATAATCTAATTTATGGTTTTCCCATAACCAGCTAATCATAATTATAACACAAATATAGGATATCTCATGTATTAATTCAATAAATTAAATTTAAAATACGCATGCGAAATTTAAATCGTTTTTTTATCCTTATCCAACATTGTACCTATATGAATAATTTCACATTTTTTTAAAGAATTTTTAAAAAAATACGCTTTTCAATATTTTTATTATTATTTATATAAAATTGTATACTATAAAAAGACGAGTCAACTATAATAAGACTCACAAATTCATGATTTTCTGTAAAATTTTAGTTTGTAAGAGAATATATTAAAAAACTAAATTAAAAGTGTGTTGTTTTTAAAACAAACAAATTTATTATGCAGGGTCAATGTAAAGCATTTCTTCTGCTTGTTTTGGTACACTATAAATTTATTATGTAGGGTATACAGCATTTCTTCTGCTTGTATTGGTACACTACAAAAACTGCAATTAATTCTTCATATTTAAAAAAATAAACATTAAAATATTTTTTTAATTTACTTTTAAATCTGGCTACAATTATTAAAAACATTTATAAGTGTCGGTGCACTGTTACTCTTCTAAATATCATAACGACCCAACATATTAGGAAAAAAACCTAACTAACTACCCAACATATGACTGATCACTGATCTGTGAAACTGCAGGTTGATATCCAAACAGATGAACAACACTTTCCTGTATTCTTGATCTAATTATTGAAGTATTTTCTTATGTTCTATTAATTTTTGAAAAAAATGTTGAAAAATAATTGTAAGCAAGGGCTTAAACAATAACATTCATAGCTGAAATTGAAGTTACCTGACTAGTGAAAATCCATCCAACTTTCTCTAATTTTTATTTCTGATCAACTATCCCACCAATGAAAGATGAGACATTTGTCTTATTCTTCACTCCAACAAAAGAAAAAAACTGTAAAAATAAAATTACAATCACTAGCATGGCAAGAAACTGCATTCTGACTGCTACTGCTACTGCAATTGCATCAACGTTACTTTGCTGCAATGTTAAATCAGTGACAACTGGGCATGAACTAAGACCTAGATAGAAACCAGTTCCAGCAGAGTCTTAAAATCTTGTGCTACCTTCCCTTGTGGTCCTGCTGCATCCAGAATTGTTCTTTGCATTTTCACAGCATTTGTCTTCATCCTCTTCCCCTCTTCCTGCACCAGAACCAGCCTCAAGCATTTCAGCAACCCATCTTTGGTGAACACCCCACCTTCCACACTCACACCAATCTCCCAAATACTCTCAACCATCCTCGCATCTAACATATGGTCCGCAAAGAAAGGCCTGCCTATCATAGGCACTCCATTGGACATGCTCTCGCTCACTGAGTTAGAACCACAGTGAGTCACAAACACTCCCACAGAACTATGTCCCAAAACGTGAGCCTGAGGAGCCCAAGCCACAACTTTCCCCCTTGCACTTGTTCTCTCCAGAAACCCACTTGGCAGAAGACCCATGGCATGCTCCTTGAGAGACCACAAAAAGGGAAAACCACTTTCTTCCAATGCTTCTGCCAGTGCCACGGTCTCATGGGGAGGTGGTGTCGCCACTGTCCCAAGGCTAACATATACCACTGACCCACCCCTCTGCTTGTCCAACCATGACAAGCACCCAGTTCCATCTGTGTCTGATGGAGGCAAGGGTGGCGGAGGCACTGAATGACTGAGAAAACCAACATAGAGAAAATGCTTCAACTTTGACCTCAGGTCATTAGTTAACGAGGGTCGGTCTATTTCCTCATAAAAGTTCGCAAGCACGGCCTCTGCTTGAGGTAACACACTTCCCAATGAAGCTAATATCTTTCGAAACAGTGTCTCCTCTTCACCAACACTGGGGATCACATCTTCTGGCAAGTCTTCAACTCGTATCTCTTTAGGAAATCCAGGAAGGAAATCCAAAGGGGTTTCTCCTGCTGCAGATTTACACATGCTGAGTATTAAATCAGTGTGAAAATGTGCATAGAGTGACCATGAAAAAGGAAGCCAAAATGCAACCCATGGAACGTTCAAGCGCTGAGCCAGAGTGAGAGAAGGTGCGACAAAAGCATCAGCGATGACACATGTAACTCTCCTTTTTGTGTAAGCCACTGCCATGTCTATGCCCTTTTGCAAGTTCTGAGGAGCCTGAAGAAAAAGGTTGATTCGCTCAACTGGGTGGCCACCTAGGACATGACCCTCTGGGACTCCATCGCTTACACTGTAGAACTTGATGTTCTCTGGGATGTGGCACTTTGAGAGAAAAGGTTTGTTGGATTGGTCAGTGCTTATGAATGAGAATTGGAATTTGGGAGCAGCATTAGCTAGCTTCACCACCAGGTTTAAAACAGGGCTAGGGTGGCTTGCAAAGGGGAAAGGAAACACTGCCACATGTTGCTTCCCTCCTGAATTTGCCATAACTTGGTGTTCTTTCCGATGGGTTATCTAAGAGATCATCCGCAACACTTAAATATCGTTGCCGTTCATACCAACTACCACCGTTCTTATTTCTTTATAAAAATCTTAAAAGTATAAATCCCTTGGCACCACGTGTAAAACATGATATCTCGGTTTAAAATATTATTAATAATAAGTAAAGTAATGAATAATTAAAATTGTCATAAAATTGTCATTCAAATTTTATTTATATCATCATTTGATATAATGCAGTATGTTAAAATTGAGAGAGGAGAGACTTATTATATAATTTTAGAAAAGAAGTTATACAAGTAAAAATCATATTTAAATATTTTATTATTAAAATAACAAATTTAAATTAATTATTTAGTTAAGATTTTATATAATCATTTCTTTATAATAAGTTTTATTTTTATTCTCTCGCTTATTCTTTAAAATTTTTGACTTTATTTATTTAGTTAAGATCATAGGTTTGATTCGACATGTTCATTTAAAGTTAATTATTAAGTTTTTTATTAATATGTTTGTATTGATTTTTTAAACTTTAACATTTGATTCTCATTATTATTAATTATTTAATATTATATTTAATTAAATTAATTTGAGTAATTCTATTGTATACAATGATTGTTATTTGTGGATCAAATATTTAGTTAAACTAATTTGTAAAAATAAATTTGACAAAAATTGTAAAGATTAAATCTCAGTCTATAACACCTATTAAATTATTTCTAAATTTTCATAAATATTTTTTTTAAATTCCTTCAAATTTTAATATTTATTTATTAATTTAAAAAATTTTATCATTTATATATAATCTACTTAAATTTTTTCAAATCTATTTTATTAAATCTAATTCTCTAACCAAATAAATTCTAAAGTGACATTGAACTTAGAATTTACCACGGACTTATTTTTTAGTTTTGGAAAATGAAAGCTTGTATGATGTCTTATATGTGATAAGACAACACAAGAGGTTGTGTTCACATGTTCCTTGCAGCACAGATGAAGAGTTTAAAGCTGCAGTATCTGCTGCATAGAAGGCATTTCCATCTTGGCCAAACACTCCAATCACAAAACGCCAACGTTACACAGACATATGGTAAAATTTAACAACAATGTTTTGTCGTTCACATATATTCACACATTTAGGTGGTTTAGGTTGGTCTTTGTGATATGTTCGTAGGGAAGTTTAAAATGAGATATCCATAGAGCTCTTAAGTTGTAGTGTTGGACTTCTCTGAAAATTTATATCTGTGATGTAGAGGTGATGGAACAATAATAATATATTAGAACAATTAGCTTTAAATATATACCCGACTTGTCAAAAGTTGTCACTGAAGTTAATGTGTCTCCAATTTAATATCATCTAAACTCTTAAACATATAAAAGATATATATTCCTCTTTTAATATAATTTATTTAAGAATTTACGCTGTATCGAAAATAATATTGTAAAGATTTAATAGTATTAGGACAAATTTTCTTTAAAAAATAGATAAATAATAGTAAAATTAACCTTTTTAAACTTAAAATCAACTTATAGGTAGGTTAGTTTATAAAAAAAATCTTATAATTTCTACAAAGTTTACCTTTTCATTTTTCATAAATTAATTTTAATTTATAAAAAAATAAATTTTTTATTTTTATTTTTTGTTTTTATAGTATTCTTTTTGAAAAAATATCTTCCAAACATAACTTTTATATATAAATTTAGCAAAGATACCTCATGACTTTTAAAATTACTGGTAATTAATTAATAGAGTAAATTTCTTCAAAGAATAGGGAACCAGAATGTTGTTTAACATTAAAAAAAATTATATAATTTAAACTAACATATTTAAACTTTTCACTTTTTTGAATAATATGAAACTTTTGCATAGAAGAGAGACACTATTGCAGTGATGTCATCTTGTTCATGCCGTGAAGTAAAACCAATCTGGGTAACCCATCTTGGAATCCCATAATTTCAACTTACACCACCCCTATATATCTGATATTTTTTAAATTTGCCTTCTATTTAATTCATGATTTGCAGGGTTTGAACTGTGTATTTTAAAAGATGCTGAATTATTCAATTTGGAATATAAAACACAGAATATAAATTTACATTTTAAATTATCCAATTTAAAATAAAAATAAAAAATAAATTATGAATTGTATAATTTAAAATATAAATGTTTATTTAAAAAATATATACTTCAAAACATAAATTATATATTTTAAAACATACATTCCAAAATAAAAAATAAAAATATATTCTAAATTATATAATTTATAATATATTTTCAGATTTATAAATATATAATTTAAAATATATTATTACATTTTAACTTATATAATTTGACCTAAAAATATATTTTAAAATGTATTTTGTAAATCTGAATTAGAAGCACTTTTTTTTCACATCCCACCCAAACTATTATGGCCCAAAACACAAATGACAAGACCCATTTATGTATGTAGTAGGTATTATGTAATTAATGACCTGGTCCATAAATTTGTACTACATGGCCAGCCTGTACATAATTTTTAGTCTTTAAAGCTACCTCCACTTGCATATTTGAGAATTAGTTACATTATTTTATTTTGATTTCAATATGTTATTAGTTATTTAAATTTGTATATTTTTTTTCCTTTTAGAACTCAAAATTAAAAGTTATTTTAAAATTTTTTGAATTTTAGAAATATTGTTTAAAAGCTCATTATTAAAATAATGATTTGAAAATATATGTTTAACTTTTTTTGTTAAAATAATTCTTTTAGTTTCTCAAAAGTAAAATTGACAAATTTAAAAATAGTTTTAATCTTTTAAATTTAAAAATAGTATTTGTCCCAAATTTAGAAGTGGTTTTTTAAGTCTTCTAATTTCAAAATAATTCGTTTTAGAATGAAATTGTTAAAAAGTTATTGATGTAACTAATATGTATTTAATATGAAAAAAATTATTTTAAAAATTTTTGAAATATTTTTCTTATTTCTCCTTCTTATTATCTCCTTATAACAGGAGCTGAGAGATTGTTATTATGTCCACGATAATATAATCATTTCTTATCTTTTTATTTTACTTCATTTTGTTACAATGTTATGAGTTTTTATTTTTAGATTAATAATAGTATAATTTGTAAATACAAGTTTCATTCTAGTTCATTTGCGATCTAGATTATAAACAGATTTCTCAAAAAATATTTCATAATTTATTTCTAAAGTTGTTAAAAATTAAGTTATTAATCACTTAAACTTATTTATATAATACAAAAGGTTGACATAAGATGTTAAGACTCAATTTTTTTTATTTTCCAATGTTTGATTTTTTTTATGTATATAAATCGAATGAAACAGTATATTCAATTTAAATCAGAGATATATTAATTTATTTTTTCAATTTAAGGCATCGAAAATTTACTTTAAATTAAAGGATTAAAAGAAATCTTTTTAAATTGTGAAGAATAAAATAAAATTTGAATTCAATTCGATAAATTAAAAACATGTTTAGTAAAAAAAGAATAAAAAATATCTTCATGTCATTATTTTGATTACATATGGCACAGTGAAACCTTTTATTGTACACTTTTCAAGAGAAATTTTCTACAGACACAGATACAATTAAAAACAAAAAACTATAAATTTTTCAGTAATAATAAAACAATATTTATGCAAACACACTTTGTCATCCACATTTATACTTAGTTTAAGGAAAGAACAAAACTTACCTAATGCATTACAGTAAAGTTGGTAAGTGATATCTTCTTAAATTTAGAGTTTGAAAGTGAAACTCAAAGTATCACCACAGAAAACTCTATGTATAGTACTCGTAATTTTTTTAAATTATAGCCACGAGTTAGGTGACTCAAGATTTTAAAGAGGCCTACACCGAATAGAAAAATGAGGTCTGTTTAAATTAATAAAATAATTAAAATTATGATATTTTGATTTAAAATTTATTTTTTAAATTTTTTGTTATGTAAAATTATCTATTAAATTGTCATAGTTAATTTTATTTAAATTTTTTTTTAATAGACCATAAAGCTAATTCGTTTAATCTTTGTTGAGATATTGTTGATCTTAAATAAAATTTTATTAGTTTAAGTTTTGATAAACTCCTTTCAGCTGAAAAAACTGATACTGAAATTGTTAAGATTATTCTATATGCTATATATGCATTTGGAAAATAATTTATTCTTTTATATAATTAAGAATGTCAATTGATTTATCATTTTTTAATCCTATAATCTTTTTAAAGATATTTAATTTTGAAAATAAATCTAAGTCATCAAGATTTAATATATTATCATGTTTTAAATACTTTTCAAGATTTAAGCATTTTCAAAAATACACAATCCAATAACTTTAAACTTTTAATACTAAATAAAAAATCAAAAATATCTTCATATATTTTAAATTGTTCAAATTTTTAATAACTTCATTCTCAATATTGTTTAGGCTCTACGGCCATTTTAGAAGCACTTTCTTTGGTAGAAATAAATGCATTTTCAAATTCATTTTCTCTATATGTTTCAAAAAATGAAAGAAGACCTTTTAATTGTTCAATGGCCATATTAATACACATATATCACACTGAATATAACTTATAAGTATATAAAATAAATCTAAGTTAAATAGATAAAACCTGATTGTAAAGACAATAAACTTGATAGTAGAGTCTCAAGTCTCCTATTTTATTATCTTTCGATCCTGTCATTTGGTACGTCTTTAAATATAATTTGTAACTTCTAAATTATTTTCCTTGACTCTGCACAAATTATTTTAAGATTAATTAAACAACAATGAAAAAAAAAAAACTAGATCAATTGATCAAATTTTTATATTATTTTTTTCTAATATTGATACATCAAAAGGAGTCAAAGTAAATACAAACTCTTCCCTGATCAATCTACTGTTCAAAGTCTCCAAGTAATTAAAAACCAGTTGAAATGATATTATGGAAGGAATAAAGAGATAGAGGAAGAAAGGAGAAATAAGTGAAGAAAGAAAAAGATAACCAGAAGAGTCAAACAATGATATGACATATAAAGAGATGATATCAATCTATTAGAATATGCGGAACAAATAAATTAGAAAGTTCTGAGAAAGATTCCTTGACTGTTGAAATTTTTTTAAAATATTATTAATTTATTATAAGAAAGTTTCAAGAATATTATTCATTAAATAGTATTTATAGTACCAATATAACCAATATAGATTTAAAGTCATTAAATAATATAATATTTATAGTACCAATGTAAACTTAAAGTTAAGTTAAAATATTTAAATTTTTAATTAAAATTTTGTTAGTATAATTTTAAAATTAAATATTTTTAATTTTATAATAATATGCGAGTATTAAAATTTTTTTTAGGCCTTGAGACCTAAAGCATCTTAACGTTAAGTTAAAATATTTAAATTTTTAATTAAAATTTTGTTAGTATAATTTTAAAATTAAATATTTTTAATTTTATAATAATATCTGAGTATTAAATTTTTTTGAGGCCTTGAAACCTAAAGCATATTAAATTTTTTTGAGGCCTTGAGACCTAAAGGCCTAAAACATATTAAATTTTTTTGAGGTATTTGAGACCTTAAAGCCTAAAGCGGTTACTTTACTTGCTTGGGGTCTTGAGCCACCCCAACGTTAGGCTAAATAAAAAAAAGTGTAAAGTACAATATTAACCATTTATCGTTTTTAATAAAATATAATAAATTGAGAATAAATTACAATTATGTGTATTTAAGTCTTTGTTGGGTGAAGAAGCTTAATGACTTGAAGTGAAATAAAAGTCAATATTATTTATATTTTCTTTGCATATTTTCTTTCAACGACTCAAGTCTCTTCTTGGTCTTTGGCACTTTCCATATATATACAAATGTAGTGGGTTAGAGAAAAGATAAAGACACGTCAAGGAAAAAAAATGAAAACAATTATTGTTTTTTCTCCCATTCATATCTCTTTATAGTATTATTAAGATTTGGACATGAAAAAGAATGGGTCATCATATATTATTAACGTTTTATCCATGACTAATCTTTATCTTTATTTCTTTTATTACTTTCTGAAAGTTAATGGAATATGTTGCATTTGAATGTGGTCGGATCTTGGGCTGCATTCGTGTGTAAACTTTGGCCCAACTCACGTATGTTACATTACAACAATTAATTTAAGTTTAATGCTTCGAAGATTTCTTATGAAATGTTGACAAATGTCTCTGACAATCAATTGAGAATTTAATTAACCAAAATAAACAGTGAAATGTGCAATCATACTTATCCCATTCAGAAAGATAATAATTTGTTTTTTTTTTTATTGGCATGATGTACTAAATATAATTATATAAACTGTAGACCTAATATAATATTATTTAAAATTTTCAAATCAATAATTATTAGTTAATCGTGAGTAGAACTACCATAAAAAAACTTTTACATTTTTTACATAATTAAGTTGAATATTTGTACAACATTATAACATTTTGTTTGGAAATGCATCATGAAATGCTACTATGTTAGCACCATTTTAAGACCATTTTTTTTAAAGCCAAGTACTAATCCTCTAAGTAGTTGTTTGTTCGTATGATTATAAGCTTCAAAAATACAAGTTTTGTTGTGGTTAAAGAGTATTACACACGGTTGATCTTAGAATGATATTTTATTTGTTATAATAATTACTTTTAACATTTTGACAGATTTGGAAAAACAATAAAATAATGGTTTCTAAAAGTTAACATTCTTGCTTAAAAAATCTCAATAAAAAATTTAATGTAACCAAAATTTGATCAATTATTTACTCAATAAAAAACAATAAACAGTGATAGTTAGATCACCTAGCAACATCGAGAATAATTTAAATTCACAAAAATGTAAAAATATGTATGTTGTATAAACTAAAGCATAATAAAATTCATGGAGTGCAGTTGTAATAAAACACACATTTTTCTCAAATTCATAATGAAGTTTTGCAGATTTAATATGAGTTACCTTATCTACATCTCTTCACTTGAAAAATTACTCAAGATATTCATAATATGATAGCTTATCCTAATATGTGTATAAATTATTATTATTATTATTATTATTATTATTATTATTATTATTATTATTATTACTAGATGTGTAACTATTTCACTTTTTCATTCATATTATTATTATTATTATTTATATTGGTCTAAGAGAATATACTAGAGGAGTTTTATAAATAAATAAAGTTTAAAGTGTCATGTTAAAACATAATAATTAGTCTCAAAATGATGTTATAATAATAACAGTGCATGATTTAATTGTTTGAATTAAGTTTAAAACTCACACTTTGATGTTTTATACATAAAATGGAATTAATATGATTTTCGGAATGTAAGTTCACAATCAATACCGTGTGGGAGGAATTGATCGCCACATTATTCCACTAAAAGTGTTATTTAAAAAAAATAATAATTAGTCTCAAAACGGCGTTATAATAATATGTAGCAGTAAACTTTAATTTTTGAAATAATATTCAAACATAACCATTTCAATATGTACTTCCTCTCTTCCTAAGTTCCTATAAAATATTAACTTTTTGAAAGAAATTTTATTCCTTTTTAACTGTAAATTTAAAATTTAAGATAGTTTTATTTTCTAATTATATCCTTATTTTAATTTTTATTATGCGTTGAAATTTTTTTACAAAATAAATGAAAAAGAAAAAATAGAGAATTTGTTTAAAATTGCATTGGAAATACAAGGATTGAATGCTTTTAAGCGAAAGAACCTTAAACCCTATTATATAGGAAAATGATGAGAAATATACAAAATATAGTTAATTTTGGACAACAAAAAATTAATATATACTCTACACTTAGGAACAAAAAAGTTATTTCATATAATTTATGAAGAGACATTAAAATTAAATTAAGATACTACTAATATTCTATAGTACCACTTGAGAGACTTAAGACTTAATTATCATTTTTTTAAAGATAGAAGCATTTTAGGTTTGGTAGTTTTTTTTTTTTTAATTTCCATTCCTCTCTTATTTTTTTTCCTTTTTTTAGACTAGATGTCATATGTTGAAGTGATGGTCATGATGAAATTAACAATTTATGTGACATGTTAATTTAGATTTAATGGTAAAAATTTAACAATGAATATAAAAAAAAGGACCATATTTACTTGAAGAAAAAGTTGATTCGGCCAAGAATCCATTAACAGGAGACAGAGATACACAATATAAAAGTCTCAAATTCAACACTGACATTATTCCCTTCACACTAATATTTTATATTAGTTTCAGCGTGTAAAATAAATAAAAATAAAGACTTAGGGAAGACAGTTAAGGAATATGGGCCACATATAAAAAAGAAAAGGAATATTATTAATGGGAATTTGGTTACCCACACACATTATTAACACCCCCTTTCACGTCAAATATGTGATAATAATAAAAGCCACGCAAAAACAATTTGTCGAAGCTTCCAAGAACCGCACCCAAACAGGTCCTTGCAATTCCAACGCGTAGCCTAAGTCACACGCATAGCCACGATTGCGATGTCACTAGTTTACGACCACTGTATGACACAGACACAAAAAGCAAACCTAGGAAAAAAATGGTCACGTACTAAACTATTTCTTTACTCCTACAGAAAAAAAAAATGTTACAAAAACCTTGGTTTTAAAAATAACGTTAAAAATAGTAAAAAAAAATTGAAAAATTATTCATAAGAATTAGGTATTGTGTTGTGGAGTGGAATGAACTGTAATAGATGGAAAACAGAAGAAGCTATGCCTTTTACAACGCAAGAAGATAAAAGGTAGGTGTGATGTGTAAGAAGAAGAAAAGTAAGGAGGAGGGGTAGAATGGTAATAAAAGGTAAGAAGGTGGGCAATTTGATGAGTAGAAGCCTTTAAAAAGGATTGTCTCCATTAGAAGAAGCTACGAACAAGAACATCGATTTTTTCTCTCTCTCTCTTTCTCTGAGATGGGTGAGGTGGGAGAGAAGAGGTATGCGCTGTTGATGTGCGGTGAGGATTCGGAGTACTTGTTGAAGATGCACGGAGGCTGTTACGGCATCTTCGGAAGAGTGTTGGCGGAGGAGGGGGAGAGGTGGGACCTCTACAAGGTGGTGCAGGGACACTTTCCGGAGAACCACCACCTCTCTCTCTACGACGGCTTTGTCATCACCGGAAGCTGCTACGATGCTCATGCCAACGATCCTTGGATTCTTGACCTTCTCCAACTCGTTCTCAAATTGGACACTATGCACAAGAAAATCCTCGGCATTTGCTTCGGCCACCAGGTTCCTACTTCTTTCAATTTCTACTTCCATAATGTTTATGCTTTTCAATTACTTTCTCTCTCCTATGTGTATGCTCTGAATCAATTATTGCTGCTATTATCTCTTCGATTCGCCGTTTTATTTTTAATCTTCGGAAAATGGATCTCCAATAATTTAAGATATGTATTGTTACTTGTTGACGATGTGTTCATTGTATAACTGTCAAATTACCTAAATGGCCATTGTATAGTTTATCTTTTCAAGCAAGATATCTAGTTGAACTTTTTTTATTTTTAGTAAATATCATCGTCAGTTAAATGCATCTTTATAACAAACTGGAATGAACTGTTTCCTTAAAATATTGAATCCATCTGTTTAAAGATTGCATCATTTTATTACCTAAATGGCCATTGTATTCTTTTCCGTTCGATTTACTCATGCAGTAATAAAAATTTTTTAGCCTTTCGAGAAAAGAAACGAATAAGCCGACTTAGAGATTTTAGTACGAGGAAAAAAACAAGTTGGGATACTTATTTCGGAATTGACGTGTGGTTCGGTCTGTGGGAAAGAAAAGTTGTGGATACGATATTTGTGTTCTCTTACGCTGGTCCATAGATGTTGGAAGGTTTGGTGGTCCTATCCACAGCGATCTTTTAACTTACGAGATTAAATTTGGAGTGTCTTATATTAAAGAGATGATCAAGGATTGGTTCTTGTTTGAGTCCTGTAATGTAACTAATACTGCACTGGTCCATTGTCTCTGGCTTCTGCACGTCACATTCCACATGGAGAAATTTCTCAGTGCACCACTCAAATATTGTGTGGAATTACATTCTCTGTTAATAGGATTCTTCTTTTTGGAATTTTTGTGTGGAATTTTGTGCCATGATAATATTCCCTTTTTTCCATGCTCCTAATTTGTCTATTTTGGCCCCACCAAAACAAAGTTTGTGGTCAGGTGTGCCTGCGTTCTGACAAAAGGCAAAATAAAGCCATTTTGTTTTTAAAACCTCTTTAAGAGTCATTTGATTGATGCTTTTCTTTTAATGGTTATAGATAGGGTTGATCCTTTTTTCTTTTTTCATTATTTGATGACTTCTGGTGGCTGATTTTTGATGTATCATTTTCAACTTTTTTTATTTTTATTGTCAGTTGCGTGTTCATGGACACATGGTATAAAACATTAAACGTATTTATTACAAATATATCTTAAATAATAATTAAAATAAGCATTTTTTCTGTATAAATATTCTTTTAAAATCTCTTATTGCATGTTTACGTGTAGATTTAGAAAAAGCCATGTTTTTATGCTGAAATCTCTTGTTTCCCTGCTATATGCTAGCCTTGTAAGAAAGAACAAGAGTAAGTAGGAATTTTCTATAAACCTTGTGATTATCTTGTGGAGAAAATATATTAATATCTTAAAAGTGTAAAATGTATAAAGTCTTAAATAGATGTGGCAGATACTCTGAATCTATTTGTCTGAAAGATGGCATGATTCATGTTTTATGAGTGTTGACATGTATGTAATAGATAATTGGGCGTGCATTGGGAGGAAAGGTGGGTCGTTCTCCGAAGGGTTGGGACATTGGTGTGAAAGCTATAAACGTGTCATCATCTTTGCCATCGTCTTTCTCATCTCTCAACCTCCCATCAAAGCTTTCCATATACAAATGCCACAGGGATGAGGTCAGTGTGTAATTTCTGAACATACTCATAAATTCCTAATACCCTTCGACATTTTTTTTCTTCTTCCAATTATTATTATATTAAAGTGACAATCTTGAATTGTAGATCCTAGAGCTCCCTCCTAAAGCAGAGGTGATTGCTTGGTCAGAAATTACTGGAGTTGAGATGTTTAGCTATGGAGACCACATCTTTGGCATCCAAGGCCACCCAGAATTCACCCATGACATCCTCTTGCACTTTATAGACCGTATTATTACCCGAAATTTGGTCGAGGTATGTTTATACACACACATATTAAATGCTCATTTTCTTGTCTTACATTGTTTCTTCGGATTTTTTGATGAAATTAATGGTTGGGTTTTATGGTTGTTTGGAATATTAGGAAGCTTTTGCTTTGGAAGCAAAGGATAAGGCGGCATTGCTAGAGCCAGACAAGGAGATTTTGAAAAGATTGTGCATCAATTTTCTAAAGGGTCGATTGTGACTGACTTGCTACGTACCATTCAATAAGATATGAATTGAAAAAGAAAAAAAAAAGGATTACTGTAAAATAGTACCGTGGTGATATTTAAGATATTATTATTATTATTATTATTAATGTGTAAGAGGGTTTTACTGATTAAAGAAAGAAGACTTGGGTTGCCTTAGGAGTTAGGATGATGCAGTCTAATATATTAGGCATGCTATTACTAAGTTGGCATCCATTATGGATGTGCCAGAATTCCACAATAATTATCCCATTTAGTTAACTCTGAATTTTTCTTGCTAATACTTTATGTCCAATTTAGTATTATTTTAGTTCAACATTATCAACAAATGATGCTACGCTGATTAAGCCCTTCTTTCTTAGGTGGACTCCATAGCATCCTATTCTCTTTTAGTTGAGAATAAACTCCTTCGAAATAAAAGGGTCAGATCTAAATTAATATTCCTGTAAGAAAAAGGTAGTTTAATATTGAAGTAAATTATAGTTGAAAAATTTATTCAACTTTATGTTCTTTTTTAGTAATAATCGCTGTCATGATTAAATCTAAAATCTTTATTAAACACATTATTTAATTTATAACTTTGATATAAAAAATTATAAGAAATAAATGTATATTTGAGAGATTAGCGATGCATAATAATTCAGTTCCATCACTATATATTTCTTAAGGATAAAGTTTTGTGAATCGTGAATCCCTAAAATTATCGATTTATAATATTTTAGCCTGTTATCATATATATTGCTGGAGGCTTAATGTAGAAGTAACACAACATAAAAGGAAGATTTGAATTGGGTTATCGAAATATTATGGCACTTTAAAAAAATTTTCTTTCCTTTTTATTGAGGAAAAAAATGTTCATTGATCTAATAAAATATATAAATATTAAAAGAATTAGAAGAAGCCACGCTTTTCATACAAGATTTCGATAAATTATTAAAAAAAATTGATGATAAATTTGTGTTTTTGAACAAAAGTCTTATTGAAATCCGTGCTTGTAAAACATAATTTCTTTAGTTTGAAGTCATGATTATGAATCAGTATAGCTTATTAATTATCCCAATCCTTTCAAAATTTGTCCGTTATAATAGTTTCATAAAAATTAAACTAAAATACAATTTTCTTTACAAAAAATCATTATAAAGAAAAAATATTTTTACATTTTCTTTTCAAAATACAATCATTTAACAAATCTTTTTATTAATACAATAATAATACTTTTTTATATTTATTCATATTTATTATTATTATTATATTGATAAATAGGTAATTACATTTAAAAAAAGTTGTCAAAATATAAATACTTCTATTATAATATTATAAGATAATTTCAGCATGAATTAATTAAGCTATTTCGTTTGTGGTATTGTGATCGTTTTATTGTTAGAATTTCATATTTATAGTTTGTATAACAACGAATTGGAATTTTAATTGTAGTTGTTACACCTAAAATAGAAGTCTAAATTTTCTCCCAATAAAGATTATTTGTGGAAATGTATTGTTAGAAGCTTTTTTCTAATTAAAGAAAAGAGTCAAACTTGTTAGTAGACTTCTCTTTCTTTTTCCCCTAATTTTTTATTTGATACAATGAAGCCATTGAAAAAGTATAAGATTTATCAAAATATGGACACTCACAATCTTCACGCAAACGTGTGGATGAAATCAATCTTCCAAGAATCTTTCACAAAAGAATCCAAAGAAAAGTACATTGACTATTGGTCAAAATAACTTATATAAAGTAACGAAGAATGAAAGAAAACATATTATTCATATAATAACTTTTTCATCACTTTCTATTATAGTTTTAATTTATTTTTTATTATTACCATATCATGATTTTTTTTTATTTCATAAAATTTGTGTGTACATAAAAGTTTTTTATTGTAAACATACTCAATGGAGAAAATCTCTTCTCTAATATATTCCTATAGCTTCCTATTAAATCTTCCATTTTTTTTTTCTTCTTCTGTCTCCTTTTTTATTTTAAAATTATTTATATAAATAAATTATTCTCTTTTTAAGTTAAATTTGTGGATGAAAGTATGTAAAATTATCACTTTAGTGCCTAAAAAGTAGAATAAATATTGAAAAATGTCTAAATGTGAAGAAAAAGTCAATTTGATAAAGTCGATATAAGAGTTTCATCAATTTTAATACCTTTGCAAAGTGGCACACCCAGATCTAATTTAATGCCTTACTTTCATACTTTTCTCATCCAGGTTTCAACATGAAGCCAAAGACTCCTGCTGATCCAAAGCTTTGATGAAGATAGGTTTAAGGAGTGGTATGTGATTAAGAGATCAACGGTGATGAAGAAAAACTCACACCCAAACATATTGGATCTTTTTTTGACAATATATTCTACATCTATACATAAAATTCGTAAAATTTCTTTGTGATTTATTATTATTATTATTATTATTTAAAAATATTAGATCTGTGTCTTGAGACCATATATAAGTTGCTGCTGCAATTGATCTCAGACCATTCCTGCGTATCGGAACATCTGTGCCTTCTTGGTTCTTCAATGTCTCTAATATGGAGAATAGGATACTTAATTTACGTGTACAAATAACTATGATAACAAGAGAATACCAAAACAAGTTATTTCCAATTTTTTTTTTTTGGCGCAGCTTAATTTTCCGAGGAGAAAATACATAGCTTCATAATAAGTAAATTTCAGTCGAACACTTTTTCCCTTTTTGTTGTAATTTTTACGAAAAAACACTTCGAATTGAATGTTCTACAACAAAAATGTAGATGGATTCCAGCATTCGTTACTCAAATTTCTTATTCTATGTAGAACAAATTCATAACAGGTTCATGCCAGTTCGTAGGTGTTTAACAGCATGGGTTGTTAAAAATGGAATATAAAGTAATTCTAACCATAAGACGCATAATGCAAACTCCTGAATAATAGCATTGCAAGGCAAAGAAAATGAAGGAAGCATGTTCATGCACTCAATGTGGCTCCAGAGTTCCTTCTGCACTCTGCTAGGCTATCCATGTAAAACTGGCACTTGCTAAGGTCACTCCCATAGCTGTTCAGGCACTGCAAGCAATTCAACAGTAATATTCTGTTAGAAAACAAATATGCATGCACATAGAACACAATACGTGAAAACTGCTACAGCTTAACACGATTTGTGAGTGATATTACACCACATATGGGGAGACATCTTTGTATGTTCCAGTTCAACTACTGATATTACAATATAGAGTTACTAGCTGATTTAGGACATGTTTGATTCTCTTTTCACCTTTTAGTTTCCAATATTTTATAAAACAATTTCATACAAATCAGGAATCAATTTCTCAAACAAAACCTATTTTGAAAATTATTTAAAAAAGAAAGTATTTTAGAAACCAGAAAAAAGAAACCATTGGAAGAGACAAATGCTTTGAAATGTGTTCAAGAGGCAAGCACTTACAAATATGTTCAAAGGACAAACAGATTTTGGAAAACAGAACACTGTTTTTGAAAACAGTAAACAAACAAGGCCTTAGTGCCTACCACAAACACAACTTCATAGCTACAATAAAGTGGGAATTTATCAACAGAAGAGAACAGAGCCAGAACATATTGCCACTTACATCTTGGAAAGCCTTCGACTGAATATTACATGCATCACTACCAAAACTATTAGCAGTTGCTGCAGGGACATCAGTAGAAGGCCCGGTAGTTGCTGTTTCATGTCGAATAGTTCGAGGACCCAAAACAGAATCCATAGCCCTGTTGACCACAGCAACTCCACCACCAAAAGCCATTCCTAAAAATTGAAAAAGAAAACAAACCTAACTCAGGACCAGAATATACATATGACGGATGAAAAATCATAGTAACAGGTTATACATAGCAAACGGAACAGGGATGTTCCATGACATACCTTCAGCTACGGTCCCGAACAGAGATCCACTATTGCCACTCTGAGCAGGAGCTGGAGGTGGAGCAGATTTAACTGCATCAAGAAACCCATATAATGCAAATCAGCAAAAAAAATTTAAAATCTCCAATTACTACTAGTAGAAAAGAAACTTGGAAGACAAAAAATAGTTAACAACATGTGCTTTCAAAAGATACATTCTATATGATTAAGGCTTCAACAAAACAAAAGCCAAGTATACTATCATATTCATTCAGACCTGGCCGTGGAGCAGGACGTGGAGCTGAACGAGCAGATCTACCTGCAGACATAAGCAACAACTCAATATGATTGACATAACTAGAAAAAGAGCATTGAAATGCAAAATCCGTGTTCTATAAACAAATACTATTTGTTCCGCCAATACAATCTCTTCTAACTGTTTAATATTCCTAACACCATCACATTTATTAAATGCTTTCGTTAATGGTGATCCCGATCCTATACGGCAATATCACGGCAGAAACAAAATTAAAATGTATAAGAAACCTTGATTTACACAAATATCACAAAGTATAACAATCATCGGCATTGTTCATACCAAAAAATCACAGACACCAAACGACAGAGAAGATTTTCAAACAAAAACTAAAATTGAATTACCATAAAAAAGGAGAAAAAGAAAATACTCTAAAATTGTAAAGGTGCAAAATCTGATAGATAGAAGTGGAGGTTAATTAAAATAAAGAAAAATCGACGAAAAGAGAAAGGATGGGAAGAGATGGAGAGGCTGACCACCGGAGCTACGGCGAGGCATTTTATTCAGACGGAGTAGAGAGAATATATCGATCGATTCGGATGCTGTTATAGTATTTGAACGATGAACGACGTCGAAACGCAGTTACACTTCCAACGTTATATTTATAGTTGCGAATGTTTGAGGCGGTAACGGTCGTTGCGAGACGTGGCGCCTTCCAATTGGTCCTTTATTGGATTTTGACGGACTGTTCTTGCTGGCCAAGAAAAAGGGTTTTAAGAAATTTTTTACCAAATCTTTAAATTAATTGGCTAATTGTTGGGTTGTTCGGTAAAATGAGTGGCTTCTATAGAACAAAACACAAAACTCCCATATATTTTGTTACTTGTTTTGAGCCCTATTTATCTTTTACATCTTTCCAATATACTACTTTTGAAATTAAATTTGTCGTCATTAATTACTTCTTTTTTAAATTGAACTGTTGCTATTTTTAATTAAATAGAAAAGGTAGAGCTGTTAAAAAAAATAGAAAAGTTAAACTACAACAAATTCTGTGAAATCAACTGTCATAAACATATTTTTTATGTCTATATTTCAATCTTGGTTATATGAAATCAAGTTATTTTATAGAACTTTTATAAAAGAATGTTCTACTAAAAATCATTTAACTCATTGAAAACTGTTGGTGTACTAATTTTAGTTATATGGTGTTAAAGATAATTTTTTATACAAAATTTATATAAATACTAGTGCAAAATCCTCCTTCAATCTTTGATATGACATATTAATCAACATAATTTCTACTTTACACTCCACAACTCACTCAAAATATCATTTCTTATATCTATTTTTTCATATTTCAATGAAATAATCACATTTCTCAATTCATACTCATTTAATATATTTATACATTTGTTAATAAAATTAAAATTACAATAATATATATACATATAATACATGCAAACATTAAAATACCTTGAAATAAAACATGCATTATACAGTAAAAAATATCGACACATCCTCATTTATGCAAGATTCTTTAAAAAATGAGAACGTTGTCCCATCCTTTTTTCTTGCTCAAAATTTATTTGAAGGATACAACTTATTGCTTGAGTATTTAACAGGGTGTTTAACCAATAAAAAATTAATGTTATTTATCCCTAGCTCAAAAACTTAAACATAAATTAAATGTTAAATCTTCTGTTTAAACAACATATAATCAACATAAATAAACATAAGTTAAGTCTTTTAAGTCTAATTAAATAAAAATATTTTTTTAATCTAAACAATGTTTCTTCCGTACATTATTCCATTTATACTTATTTTATTTTAATTAAATTCAAAACACTTAACCTAATATATTTAATAACACATAAAAAAACATATAAATAAGAATTATTTTGGCAGAGTTATGGACTCAAACTTAAAGTACTAATTTACCATAGAAGTAATAAGAGCAGAGAGTGATTGTTTGTGTTGAATTTTTGCGTAAGGCCAGTCACCAGATAAATTCCTGGAAGGAGAACTATCGATTTCCATCAATCGGTTCATTCATGTTCAAATTAGACTTACATGAATTAAGATTCTGGGGAAACAATTCTTTTACATGAATTAAGAACTCCAGAATGCTACTAACACAACATTCACACCAGTCATGCTGTTGCAAGTATTGCTGCACATATTCAACTTCTATATGGATGATGCACTGTCTCTGTCTCCTCTTCTCGTACTGTAATTTCAGCCATGCAAATGCATCTCATCTGGTAATAGAAAATCCAAACCAATGAAAATATATTTAAACACAGTTGAGATATATAGAGAATACAAAAGAAATCCAAATTATCCATGCAGGGATTACAGAATATAATCCATACGGGGCAAATAAAACATATTTATTCATGAACAGATAGCGAAATATATAGAAAGAAACTCTCGAGTATACAGCAAAATGTGGTTACTACCTTAGTGCAATAATTAGAAGAGTCAACCTCGTGGTCTTCAAAATGAAAATCTCTCTATGTAGTAACATCTAAAGGTGTTCGCGGAATTTTCTCATACCCTTTTGAATGTCCAAGTGAAAACAATTCAGAGAGTTTTTCAAAGCGAGGCAATCCAGGCATGCATCAGCATCTTTCTTGCATTCTTGGTTTCCTGGCCCTTGTTTTTATCCCCACTCTGCTTTTGTCTTCTTAACAGTATATATATAATATAATGTAATAAAAAAATTCAAATTAAAAAGATCTTGCAGTAATTTCAGATCTTGAATATACTTTACTCTCTCAAATTTTAGGTAATTTTTTTCTTTAAATTTAGGCAAGTAGATCTCTCTTTCACCTGCCAAATTTTTTAGTAAAAGAAATTTAAAAAATGGATAAAGATAAATTTTATTTTTAAATTTTCCCAAACATTTTGAAAACTCTATATTTTCTAGTTATTGCTACCCCGTTTCCCAGACGAGCTCAACAGTCTGAAAAACCCAAAATCTTACAGGTATTTTACATGCACTTCATGCTACTTCCTTTATTTATTATTTATGGATACTTGTTTTATATATGCTTAATTTCAACAAAATTAGACAATGAGAAAGTGTAAAAGAAAAACAATTTCTTCACCAATAAAGATTTCAAGAAATATTATTAGTTATATACTCCATTACTTAAAATATTATTAGTTATATACTCTATTACTTTTAATATATAAATGCAAAATTCATCAAATAAGTAGAACTACTATTGTTTAATTAACAAATCACATTTAATCATATAATAAAACAATAACAGTCACAACCATAAATCATAACTAAAATTAGTAACTCAATATTGCTTGAAATTCATATAGCCATGACCTGCTATTACTTCAAAATAGCAATTCATTCAATTTTTGTAAAAAAATAAGCACAAATCGAACAACATAATTGTCGATTAATAACAAAAACATCTGACTAACCAAAAATGACAAGGTCATATACACGAATGTATAGAAAGCCAATTCTAAAAAATGTGACTGATCGCCAGCTCCTATTATTCTTTCTCTGAGACCTTGTAAAAAACGCCAGTGCTATATGAGAAGAAAAAGTGAACTTATGAAGAGAAAGCAGTGGTCATCATACAAGATCATTTTAGTTAGATAGAGTAATTTCATCCAGTCCAGCTCCGGGAGCCAGAATACTATATCCCGAAACTTGCAGCGTAATCAAATGAATAAAATGCTTTAGTTAACTCTTCCACCAACCAGTAAGCACATTCACCGGTAGCTCATGCATCAACCGAGGGATAAAAGCCTGACGTGAATGGCCTTCCACTTCCATTGGAATCTGATATAGCATGCATTGGTGATTGAAGTTCCCCAGAATGTGAAGACCTTTTCGACTTGGAGTACTTTGGAGAAGCTGCATAATAGTCTCCAGAACTGCTTGTAGAGTACATAGATGATGTTGGCAATCCATGAATTTTGGGCAATCCAGTTTTTTCAGGCAAACTGTATCCTCTTTCAACTGTCTCAGCTTCCATGGGCAGTTCCTCCAAGTCCTACAAACAAGTAATACAGTTAACAGACCAGTGGCTATATGTTGTTACACGTTTTGTTAGGTAGAAAACCTAAATAAAATAAATAAATCTTGGACCAAATACATCTGGAAGCTATGAGAAGAAATTTGTCTCGGCATTGCATACAAGTCAAAAGCATGCATGTAGAAAAGAAGCATCACGTCATATTGCAACCATAAACATGAATTTATAAAAGAAAAGGCACATCATGTTGTAACCTACAACCCTTGTAATTGGCTAACTATTTCACAAAGAATAAAGGGGTGAGTACACCGCGTGGAACCATATGTCGTCAAAAGTTATCAATTAGAATCAAGAACCAAATTTTTCTTCAGAGCAGTGGTTTGTTGGGAAAGGGAACAAATCTCAACTATTAGATGATACGTGGATTACCAAGACTAAAAAGAAATGAAATTCGGTAACGTTTTCAACTGATCACGTAACTTTAATTTTGGCCACTTATGTATATGATTTAACTGTCAGGATTAGTTTCTCTCACCACTCACAATAACATACACCTCTAACTAGAGATAAACATGAGAAAGCAACCAATTTAAATAGAACATAACTAACGTGCCAAGTACTACAGAAATTTTGTAAACATTGCCCATTAAAAGTGCTAGGACGGTCAACCTTAAAAGCCTGTTGATAAGCTCGAAGAAGTTCTCTACAGCGCTTTCTTTTCAAGGCTATCTCATCAGGTTCTTGCAACATTTCTTCAAACAGGTTGTCTCTGATTTGAATTTTAACATACAAAGTACAATCAGCAATCAGCAATCAACGTTAGAGAAGCATACATCAGAATCAATTAGCTTGTCACAACAACTGTTACCTGTATAGCTTTCTAATAAAGACGTTGTGCAGCTCTCTCTTGGTGTTGTTTACCTGATATGATTTTGTGAAGACAGTCACCAGTAGTTATTGAAGGCATGAAAAATCAAGTATTGTCAACCACTTCAAAATAAATAGCATAGTACATAATCAAATCAAATATTAAGAACATAAGCAATAGGACACCCCGTCGCAAAAAAAAGAAAAAAAAAAAAGTGAAATGCAGAGTTCATATACTTAAATTCATAAATGAGATATCACAATCACTATATTGCTTGCAACAGTGCAAAAAAGTAGGAGCCAACTCAATAGAAAAACCAACTGGATTTAAACTTGTTGAGTAGAATCACCATTTCCAGTAGGAGAGACAATGTACCTCAGATCTAGTAGACAATGTCATTTAGGTTAAAAACACGGAGAAATTCCAGCGTAGAACAGAATTTTTTATTCTGACATACTTGCATAAACTTAAGTACCATAATTATCACTTGTTTATTGGTTTAGTTCACACAGCAACTGGTGTACACACCTGTCTAAACAAGCTTTTTCATTACAAAATGGATAAAAAGGTGGAATAGAAGGGCACGCTAAATTGAGTTTTTAAAATTGTTATGTTTCTTTTAACAAAAACAACTCGATCAATAAGCATAGTTCTTGAAAAATATTTTAAAACCAGTATTTTTCTTTTTACAAAAAATGGTAGAATATCTTCGAGTTATGTAGGTTTTCTTACTTTTCTGCTTTCAGTTACTTCCTACTTTTGTTCTTCCTTACACACATCTTCTTCCAATTCTGTCTACAAATTGCTTTTGATAATTGTTTTATTAAACAACTTTTAAAAACTAAAGAAAATAACACAATTATACACACTCTAATTTTCCATAAGCAACAGAACCAGCTTATAGAAAACTACTTCTCGATTTATAATTGCAATACTTAATACAAGAAGTAGATGAGGTAGTAAAGTACCAAGAAGTGCATAATTGCTTTAGGGATAAGATCCTCAACATTTTTCCTGACAATGTCATAGTACGATCGCAGAAGCAACTTTGTCACTGTTATTTCAATAACTTCTGTCTCTGAACTGCTATCCGACGACCTCAAGACAGGAGGTGGCTACAAAATAAAAAAGCACACTAGGAATTTACCCATGGAACATATTGATCAAGCTCAAGCTGACATTAAAGGTGTCATGTACACATACCTCTCTCAAATGGATCATAGAGAATGAATGCTTCACGCTGTGAATGGGTTCAGTTTGCGGTTTACTAGCCATATTCTCCTTCACAGTCATTCGGCTATCACCTCCACCAAAAATGGATGAAATACCCCAACTTGATCCACCAGTGTTTCCTGAAAGATATTCAGCATTAAAAACGTAAATGCCATAAAATGAAAATAAAGTCCATAAATAATAAAATCACTTGACTAAAGATAGGACGGACAACCAAAAGATAGGCTTAAAAATGAGTTCATAATAAAATAAATGCAGTGAACGAAACATTAAACAGGACATGTAAATTACCAGAGGGTACACTTTTTTCAACATCTGATGCAGCTCGGACACCCTATTTATCATTTACATCATAAGAATACAGTAATAACAACAAGATACTAAATTTAGTAGCCCTTAACAGCAAGGAAAAATTTATTGTCAATTAAACAATATACAATTACAAACCGGATCACCAACTACTCCATTAGCTTGTCTTGCAAGAATAGCCCGGGTTTTCACACTTCTTTCAGAGGCTGATCCCTTATCAGACTCCATAGGATCCTATAGGAGATTGATAAGAAAATTTTGAAAGTAAAGAAAGGCTTGCATAATTACAATACATATCTCATGAAAAAAATATGGGGTACATTTGGAACTAGATCTCATAATAAGTATACCTTCTGCCTAGAAACTGGTATAGCAGCCCTAGAAGACTTGGTCTGTTGCACAGCAACTTCTAATGCCTTACTTCCACCAATAAAATTTGGGTGAGAAGTGTTTATGTAGTCCATCTGTAGAATTATTGAGAAGTTTAAATAAGTAATCATAGACATGGAAATTGATGATTCACTCTAATAGATTGCCTATCACAGTTGGCATGTCAATGGTTTCTACTACACACCAAAAACTTATGAATATCTTTAATTGTGATGATTTTTCCATTTGATTTGGAGAGAACATCATTCACCAATGTTCTAGCACAGCATCCCAAGCCATGCTCAGTCAACTAAACACGAATTAGGTGCAGTCATTTCAGTGCTGCTGAAATTTATAAGAACTGGAGGCTCAGCATACACACCATTGGCATAACTTACTAACAACTCCATTGAAAATAAATGGCTCATTCTGTTATGTGGAATGGTATTAAGTCAAAGAGTCAACTACACAATTACAGTTGAAAATGAAAGCAATGTCAAGAATGACACTTTCATCAGTTTCTTATTAAAAATGACTTGAAAATTGAAAGATATTTTTGGGTATTATTTAAGTGACACCAAGTTTTGGCCCAGCAACCAAATTTTGATGAGCTATTTTAAGTAGAGGATGGAGAAAATATATGTTTGTACTTAAACAAGTTAAATTTCAGCATACCTCCATTTCTATCATGTGCGCAATCATATTCTCCAATGGTCCAAGGCCTTCTCGTAAAAAGTTCCCTATAACTTCATCCATGCGCTTGCGCAAGAAAGGGAATCGCTGCAGTTCAATAACCATACAGCGATGGCTGATCTGAAGAAAAGGGATTTTGTTTAGGCACATACTAGATAATGCAAGACCAGAGAGATGGCAAGCTTAAAGCCCTGTCACTACCTTTATTAATTCATCATATATAAATCTGGCACACTGAAGACTTGGATCCAATAGACGAGATATTTGCCTTCGCACAAGGACCTCAAATGGCACCTGATTACATGGAAATAAATAGATAAACTTGTTCTAGAGTAGGGGGTCTTTTACAAACATATTTATGCATTTGGATTCACAAATTATAGCAAAACATTTACAAAATCAACCAAAATTTTAAAACACAATTTGTATTCTTATTTTAAAATATAATTTCTATTTCTTAATCTTTTAAGGAAAAAGGTTTGGGTAAAAAGACCTACTTCTGGAACAAACAATGCTGATTTTGGCCCCGTAGCATTCTGTATGGCAGTACGGATGTCATCATCAGTCAGGTCTTCACATGGATCCACCTCCTTCATGATAGCATGAAGTTACACAAGGAATTAGCAAAAACTTTGCCTATTGCTTAAAACTCGAGATAATATACTGTGCTAATAATAAAATCATTATTTCTCTTTCCCTTGAAATACATTGAATTATAACCTGTGATTTTCTCACCCCAAAAATAATAACATTCAGCATAGCATTTACAAAATTAAGCTGAAAATCTGTTTGGCAACAAAAATGAAATTACATATTTTCATAGTTAAATCGTACATACACTGTGAATATTCAGTTTTGTTTGTTTAACTATGTTTGATTAATATCAATTGAGTAGTACACAAATATTAATAATAAAAGGTACGATAATAGTGCATCCATCCATGAAATGCAATAAGGTTGACAGGCTAATGAGTTAACTATAGCCTCCCCCTCATTTTCCATCTTAATTGAACTGTGTAGCATGAGAAAAGACATCTCTAACATTACCATACGGAATATACCTCTAAACTTTTGACAAATATGGATTGAAAAATGTAATGGATTCGTGCTCCACCAGATAACTCGGATGTAGACATCTCCTCATTCTTTCCCTCAACCATTGAGCAGAATGCTGTTTTCAAGAAGAAAGAAATTGGAGATAGCATTTACTTAGTAGGAAAAAGTCACAATATATGACATAGCAGTCAACAAATACAGAAGAAAAACACAACTTCATTAATAAAAGATGAGAAACTAGACGGTTGGGACAGTTAAGTACCTTCACAATATTTTGAAAGAATATTCAGGAGCAGTGCACCCTGACCAGCCTGTTAGAGATTAACACTTATAAATAATGTATTGCATAATTACAGCCAAAATAGAAAAAAAAATGCCTTTTTTTTTTACAAAATAAGGAGATTATATATACAGCATACTTAACTATTTGAGAGTTTAACAAATCATAGGGACATATTCAAGACACATCTCAGTATTAACACATACCTTGGACTCAGTGATTTCTCCATAGCTTGCATGCTCCTTTGCAACCGAGACTAGTGAAGTACTTATACGTGCTCTCAGTCCAGGTAGCACAGTCTTTATATGTTGTGCTAGAATCTGAAAAAAGGATGGAAGGCAAATGTGCATGCCACATTGGTGTGCATTAGAACAGAAATCTCAATCTTGGTATCAATTCATAACGGTTTAATATCCAAGAAGTGCCTAACAATATTCTTTTTCCAAATTTGACACAGTATGTCTTTACTAAGCAAGTATTAATCTGGCTATTTGCATACACTCTTCAAACTCTTCACAGGCCCATTCAAGAAATAAAGTTCATTCCTTCACAGCAAATAAAAAAAAAAAGAAAAAGAAACTTCACATTCTTTCAACTCTCTTTCATCTTCTCCCTTCCAAAAAAAAGATACAAATGATTCAAAGAAAAATTTCAAAGCCACCACCAAATCAATATTAAAGGTGAAACAACTAAGTGCATTTCTTTGATACCTCCCTCCTAAAGACAAAAGATAAACTATAACAATTTTGACTGCTTTTGTATAAAAAAAAACACTAAATATATAGTGTCAAGTAAAGAAAGAAAAAGTGTGAAGCCTGAAGCAAACTTTTACTCTGCATTTGAAATCCCTAAATAAGGATAGTATTATAGGATAGTATTATACATGTTTTCAGTGTCATGAAGACTCTACCTGGTTCAACTTCTTTGCTAGTTGAGGAACACCACAACTATCTGCCAGACCACTGTATACCTATGAATAACATAAATAAACACGAGTAAGCATATCTAAGCAATAGAACATGACTATTAACTACATGTAAGAACTTCCTTACAGGATGACTGCGGAAAAATTTCTCTTCAGCAACAAGAGCATCCTTTATACTCCGGTTCATTTGAATATCCTAATATGATGAAACAATAGCCAAAACACATCTCAACAATCAGCACATTTTACCTCCATGCCAATCAAGCAAATTACATATTTTTATTTATTTTCCTTTACAAAGTATCCTTATGTACGGTGTTAGTAACCAATGATCAGTACTTAATATATATATATATATAAGAACACGAGCACGAAGTAATTAACCAGAGCTTTTAGAATTATAGTATAACATCATTACCTCCTGACTACGATTTACAACACCTACATAACCAAGTCGGAGGGGGATAACTTTTCCTAGTAACAGATTCCGGGCATCAGTACCTCTGTCCATGATATCCAACTACATTCCAAATAATAAGAGCCTAATATTGTCAGAATAAAGCAACAGCTTAATAAATTTCACAAATGTTTTTTGACAAAAAGTTACAAGAGTATATCGAACCTTTGTGATTACGCCGATTGTTCTATTACCTATAACAGAAACAACAATCTTTAAAAATCAAACCAAAGAGATCCGAAAAGATTAAAGTTTCAGACACATGGAAGCAAAACTCACCATCTGGATCAGCCATCCCTGCCATCTGAAGCGCATCTGAATTAGCCAAATCTGAATTTGCCGGAGTGACAGCCAGAATGAGACATGTGGGAGTTTTGATATATGACATGATCATTGTTCTGATTCGAGCTTCAATATCAGAAGGCTGGTCACCAACAGGAACCTTCGTAATGCCAGGAAGATCTACCAGTGTGATATCAAGAACATTAGGTGAAAAAATCTTCAATCTAATCTGCTTGTCTGATACACCTTTGTTCCCTCCAGCTTCCCTATCAGTTTCAGACTGCAGAAAGAAAGAAAGAAAGAAAGGAATATAAAAATAAAATGTAAAGGATTAAACTAGTACATGACTAACATCTGATTACATCCTATATAGATGCAAACAATTTGTCTCAAATTTAATCACAATTCAAGCTTAAAGCATAGAAATCACTTGGACTCAATCTATGATAAAATATTGACGACTGTCAAGCAAACAATATTCCTAACTTACACATTCAATTATACTCTTTTCAAAGGACCAAGTCTCTAAAATATCTAACTACCAATGTTGGAGCATTAGAACCACAAAGACATAATACCAAAGCAAGATACAATACATGCACATAAGCACCACGAATAGCCATCGGATCAAGTTCAACTCAGTTCAGAACCCGTTAATATGCCAGAGTGATTACATGTCTAGTTAATGGGTGACCATGTAAAGAAAACTGGATACAACAAAAAAAGAGTGAAAGAGAAAATAATGTTCATTAATGAAAGGGTCACCTTCCATTTAGATGCCGGTAAGCGAAAAGAAAAGCAGTAGTCTACTGTTCAGTAGCCATCCAAGATACAATGTAATCGCCAACCGAACATAATATTCTACTTCTCTTATTATTTATTTTACGACCTAAAATAAAACTATCATCAGAGTAGTGAACACCGTCACAAGCATGTGAAGGTTGGCGATAAAAAGTTTAAGCACCTGAATTTCCCTGCGAATCTCGGAGAAATCGTGAAATTTTCTGCCAGGGAGATGGAGGAACTCGCCGTACTCATCGTCGGGGGCGTCGGGCTTGCGCTTGGTCTGGACGAGCTGAAGGACGAGGGGGCGGCGTGTGCATATGTCGTTGCCGCGGGGGAGAAAATCGCGGCCGACTAGGGCTTCGAGGACGCTGGACTTGCCGCTGCTCTGGCTGCCGACGACGGCGACCTGAGGAAGGTCGATGGTGGATTGGCTGCCGACGCGGGCAAAGATGTCCTGAAGGCGGTTCACCAGGGAGATCACGCTGGAACCAAGAGGAGCAGTAGCAGATGCCGCAGGAGTAGTAGTAGTAGTAGTAGAAGACGAAACCTCTTCTGCCATTATGGATGGATCAATCGACGGAGAAAACCCTAGCTAGGGTTTCGGTTCGAAACAATGGATCGATTGAAAGATTGAGTGGAGTGGGGACTCAGTCTCCCGGTGCTTGCTCGTGTTTCCCTCACCGCCTATTCTAATTCGTATTGCGTTGGCGTTGGAGAAAGTTCAAAATGAATGAATAATAATATATGACTTGAGTGTGTGACGTGTGAGAGCTGTGGGGCTTTATGCTGGAATAGTGTTTGCTACCATCTCCATTTCTAATCACGCCAACTGGGAGAACAAAGAAATGAAAAGTGAGCTTGGATTGGAGAACGGGTAACACAACACAGCCTAAACCCTATTTTGCCCTCAAGAGATACACGTCTCAAATTTCAAATCAAGAAAACTGAAAAAAAAAAAAAAAAAAACTATTTT
>Ga0209700_102362_pt1 | contig 38406 bp, 11 predicted proteins | sample SiratroredBW_FD_187528 | JGI IMG/M metagenome (GOLD analysis project Ga0209700, IMG submission 187528) | Root nodule microbial communities of legume samples collected from California, USA - Siratro red BW (SPAdes) (version 2) | ecosystem: Host-associated > Plants > Roots > Nodule | place: USA...
TATATATATATATATCTTAAGTTAATTAAATACCTATTGTATTTTATACACAGAAAAGGTATTTTACCTACACATAAATCTAAAGCAATGAAAATATACCTTCTTTCTTCCATAATCTCACTATGAATTTCTTTCATCCTCCCTCTTCCTCACTTTTCTCTATCATTATCTATTAGCAAATATGTAATTTTAGTGATAATTAAGATGCAAATGTATACTTTTGTTTTTGTAATAAAATTATCAATATATTTTCCTTTTTTTCGTTAAAAGGTGCCTTTATAGTTACAAATTATGTTGAAATTAGAATCCTTATATATAAATAGGTTTAGTTATTAATTATTTATACAAATAATGGAATAGTAATTAATATTTTGCAAATGCTTCCAATATTTTGATAGGGATCAAGAAAAATATTTAATATCAAGAAAAATATTTAATATTAAGCTAAAGTGAAGACCCCTAAAGCACATAACACTAATCCAAAGACCGTGCGACAGTAGAATCCAAATCCACCATTATAGAAAACAGAAAATAGCATTAAGACGGAAAAAGGGTTCACCAACTAGTTGATATGTTTTTTTTTTTGTTTGTTTGAATGAAGGATGTCTTTCATCCATAATATTTTTGAAACGTGGAGATTATTAAAATGTGTTTTATCTTTTGTTAACAATGTTTTTTTCTTATACATTGTCAGAGTTGAACTTCAATCAATATGTTTAAGAAACCTGTACATCATGATTTGAAATGATAGTGTTGAAATAAGTGAGCATTTTGTATATATAGCAGTCTCCCGATAGTGCTGAAAACGTTGGATAAAGGTCAACAAGCAGAAGAGTCCTGTCAGAATAAAACAAGATTAGTGTACTTTTATCATTTCTCTAAAGTCAACACTGATAACAACACATGTAAAGTTGAATAAAGTGAAAAACATTAAGATATCACACACAATCTAATTGATCATTTTTATTTCTAGCACTGTTTAGATTTCTATAACTTGGTGTTTTAACTAAAGGCATCAATCAAAGCTAAACCCTTCAAGCTTTTGAGCCATCATTACCACTGCAAGCTTGTCCTTGTACTACAATCATTTATGTTTGATCTTGAACCATATTAATTACCCCATGACAAAATGATATGACAATATGAAATTGAAATATGCCAGTGGTGATTAGTCAATAATCATGAAAACTATGCCTTATAAGGTATTCTTCCCTAGGAAAGTTTAGAGACTAAGGAACATACAAGAAAGTCATGATTGATGTTTTCACAAAGTTCACTAAATTGTAGGACACATTGGAGTACTGATATAAAGAAGCCACTAACTAAATGAATTACTAGGAATTTAATTGAAGCAACAAATCACATGGCAAACCCTTGCAATGAGTTTGCCAACAACTTTTACATGCAAGGGTTGGAAGCCTAGTGAGAACACTAGGTAAGCAAGGCACAAACAATTTGATTACAGTCTAGCATGTAGCCAAAGATAAGCATTAATCCCAAAGTTGAAATTAAGCATATACATGACAAGATGGATCAAAAGAAAGTAAACAATGTTGTTTATTAACAAATTACACTATTAGTGAATATGCTGATTCAAAAACAACAAAAATGTTTTTTTGTAGCAAAGCAATGCTTGTAGTTGCTTTTGGCTCACCAATAAAAGGAAATATATTAAAAGTAATTCAAACCGTGAAATTTATGTCCAATAATAGAGATGACTGAGTTAGGTAACATTTCATCACAGTTTTCCATCCACATTTCCACCCAATAGGTTAGCCTGTGGGTCCTAGAAATTTGAATAACTGTACTTGACCTGAAGTAAGCCAAAGTCTTTCTCTTGTGGATGATGATTATAGCCATACAGCAGCATGGTTTACACACTCTCAGAGTCCCTTATTCCCTTTCAGCCTTTTACATTTGCTTTTTGGGGGAAAGAATTAGGACACAAACAGAAAAATATTGGCATAACAGAGAAAGAGATGCTTAATACCATGTAAGGTGGGGAACATATTCATACAAAAGTTGAAAATAAATTATGTTCCTAGGCTAGCTAGTAGACTGCATATGAATGTTGCTTGCTTTAAATGGGATCATAGATTGCCATATTTTCTTATTTAAATTGTTGTAATTGAAGATATGTTGGGAGATATGCTGTTTTGTCTAGACAGTGATGAGCAATGTGCACACATAGCTAGACTCCAATTCAAATTTGACCTGTATTCAAATTTGTGGCTGGTGAGTTTATGTAGAAAACTTTGAAGATGAGTAAGTTAGTCCTATTATTAGCAAATGTGTTCAAAAAGAGAGAATAGTGTATATCTTGTTCCTTTATTGTTCAACCCCTAAGAGACGTGTAAAGGGGGTTGTATCTCTTCTATACATTTGCCACCCCTTGTTGTCCATATCATCCTTATGGGAAGAAGTGGATGAACCTAAAAACAACTAAGTTTGCCCCAACTGAGTCCTCTTAAAGGGAATAATATTTTGGACTTTCTTTCATGATGGGAGGTATTGGTAACTGTTAGGTATTCAAGTATGAGTCCAAGTCTCACATTGGATAGGAATGAAAAAGTTGAGCAACATATAAAAAAAAGACCCACAAATCCAATAAGGGAAGATTGTTAGGTATTCACAATACTACACTTGAGGAGAAGACTTTTAGGTATTCAAGTGTGAGTCTAAGTCTCATACTGGGTAAGAATGAGAAAGTTGAATAACATATGAGAAATAAAACCCACAAAAACTTAATGCCTTAAGGTTTTGGGTTTAAGATGGTGTCATTTCCTTATATGGTTTGTCTCTCTAACAATAATAACTGTTGTGACTTTTTAGCTACAACAATACCTTTCTATTTATTTCTATTTAGTATTGTTGTGACTTTTTAGCTGCAACAATACCTTTTTATTGAGTAGTTAATATTCATTTTCTCTATGTATGAAGTTTGGAGGAGGATAAGGCTTCTGTACTGAATTTAGACTCCTAAAGTGATGTTTGTGGCATTCTCAATTTTGACATAGCTATCTAACAATCACACCTTGGACTCAAGCATCAAGTTATATCTGTCGTTCAATTTTAAATAGTCTTCACTTATTTTTCATTCATTTGTATGTAAGGGTTCTTCACCAACATTTCACTTGTACGTACTTGAATTCTTAACTCAGGAAATCATTTGTCAAATTCGAGAATGAAGTTGAATGTGATAATGACATTCAAACTTTTAGTGCCCTATTTTATGCATCAAATATAGGTAATAAGATGAGATAACTTATACTATCATATTTTACTCTCTATTAATTGTTAAGGGACTTGCTTATCCAATTAACCTATAAAATTCATTAATTTTGAAAGTTATTTCAAAAGAAATTAAAGTTAAGAAGAATGGTTGATAAATAGATGATATATATTATTTTCATCCTTACTCTATGGTAATGTAACATTCATTTTTGTCCATACGTTACAATTAATATTATTTTTCTGTCATAGTTTATTTTATTGTTACATTGTTGTATTTTATTTGTAATGATCTAGGATTTATGTAGACGAAAAGATGAAAAGTTGTATAAGTTTTTTTTTTTTTTTTCAAAAGTAGAAAAAGATTGAAATTGTTAAGGTTGTTTGGACATAAAATAAAGTTTATAGATTAAAGAAAGTTCTTTATATACTATAACAAGTTCTAAGAATTTGGTATGATCGTATTGAGACTTATATTATAAATGTTAGATTTGTGAGATATCGTTACGAGCATACATTATTCGTCAAGGTGGGAGACAAAGAAAAAATGTTAATAATATACTTATATGTTGATGATAAATTCATTAGAATTACAGTGGTGAAATAAGCTCAAAGAATGCGATTCGAAGAAGATTTCTATGCGAAAATGGTAAGAGAGCGGAGATATGCGAGTTACGAAAATGCGTCTGCTAGAATGAAAGGTAAAGTGAAATCTAAGATTGGAAAAAAGTGAAATGAGAGAGGGGCCTCATGGTTTATGGGTTGTAATAAGTGTCAACTACAGTTTAGCCCACCTTATCATCCTAATTACTAAATATTTATTTCTTCCGCAAATTCACTATTATTCATTTTTTCTCCAATTTGTGTCGTCTATAGTGGATTAAGTCCACTCTAATTAATAAAATATTATTTTTTATTAGTTGATTTAGCAGATGTATGTTTATTTATTATTTTTTATTAAATTGTAGTATCGATCTAGAATAGGCTTGACCCACTTTAATTTGTACATTTATTTTTGTGTACGCTTAGAGTGTGTTTGATCCACTTTATTTGTATTTTATGTTAAATCGATGCTTTTTCATGACAATTAATACCTGACATTCTTGTAGTGATCAATTAGAATATGAGATTTTTCTATCTAAAAAAATATGTAGGAGAAATTTTGAACATGTTTCAAATGAAGGATTGCAATTCTCTGTGTATTCTAGTTGAACGTGTCATAAAACTACACAAAAATCATGATGGAGAAAAGGTTGATAACACATATTCCAAGCAAATTGTTGGCAACCTAATATTGTATCTTATTATAACTAGGTCAGACATCATATATTTTGTGAGTTTGATTAATGGGTATATGAAAATCCTAATGAGTTAGGGTATTTTACATTAAGGACGAAAAAAATATGATTGATTGAATTTACACAGTGATTTTGCAAGTGATATAGATGATAAAAAAAACATATCTCATCTTTATCTTTATGCTTGAAACAAGCATTATTTAATGATTTTCAAAAAAACAACCCATTGTTACTTTGTCCAGTTCTAAAGTTTAGTTTGTTGCAACTACAACTTGTGCTTATCGAGTTACATGATTGAAGAAAATTCTTAAAGAACTACAATTCAAACAAATAAAGGCTACTATAATTTGTTTTGACGAGAACTAAAAAAATTAAATTGTCAAAAAATTCAGTCCTACATGATAAAAGCAAACATATTGATGTAAAATTATATTTCTTAAGAGATATTATTTACAAAGAAGAAACTATTGATCTAATTCATTATAAGAATGAAATTAAGTTGCTCACATATTCACTAAGGCTCTATAAAGATAATCATTCTTGAAGTTGAAAGAGCTGTTTAATGTTAAGGCTTTAAATTGATATAAATGTATGTCAATTTAAGAAAAAGATTATTAGAATAATAATTTAATGAATTTAATAAATTGAATTAGTTATTAGTAGTTTAATGATTACAGGTTCCTATGATGCACTTTTATGTTCTATAGTGCATATGGGAGACTTTTGTGTTACTCATCCTTATTTTTTAATTTTGTTAGTAGTTAAAAGTTTCTTAAGATATATATATATGTAATTTGGCCTATTTGAAAAGGCTATATTATTATTAATGAAAGATAGAAAAAGAGAGAAATTTTTTTGACGTAGTCCTCAAAAGAAGTTATATTCGGAGATTTAAGACTAATGAATTAATCATAAGTCAAATCTATGTATAAGACTTGACATAATCTTCTAATAAAAACTTTAAAATATTTTTTTGTGGGTCTTTCTTATTTGTACTATGAGACTTATACATACTTACATGTTTACTAATATTATATAAGATAACTATGTTTTCTTTCTTTTATATATGGTTTCTTACTTTTTATTATATCCATCTTTTAATCTTGTTATAAAAGTCTAAATATCTTAATAATTTAATATGAATCTAGATTATTGAATGTAATCAACCTAAACTTTGAAAGCTTGCATTTATGATGACATATGTTGGAAAATGAATACAATTTTGAGAATCTTAATTGGTAATCATGAACTTTTCTTTTTCATATTTGTTCCAAAATAAAACTCGAAATTTTAATGAAATCAATAATAAATATTAATAAATAAGTTTAAACATAATTCATCTTTATAAATTAATTTTTATGTGAGAATTATCATCGATTATATATTTGATATATAATTATAATAAATACTGAAATTAATTTGATATTATGATAAATATTTCACTTATAACATTTTTTTATTTGATGGACAAATGAGACAAGAAAAAAATATGGTTTATTTGAGGGATATTTGGTGGGAAATATTGGTCTGATCGTGATTACAATTAGCCGAAAGAGTACCAATTCTTACATATAAAAAACAAAAGTTTTTATCCAAAAAGCAAAGCTATTATACCAAACAAAATATCTTGCGCTCCAATCCAATAATTAAAAGCAAAGAACTACACGTTTTGAATCTAATGCTTTATTTTCAACTTGATCCTAGGAAATCTTATGTATCAATTTAACTATCCAATAATTTTATTTTCTCTTCTTTGTTGACTATTTTATCGATAACAATAATATATTGATCAATAACCGGGGCAAGGGTACCTCAATATAGAATGTTTCTATCTTCCTAGTATAACTCTTATCTACTAAAAGAAGTGAACTATAAAATAGACCTAAACATATGAATTTTTTTTCCACACCAAAGAACCAAAGTTGAACGCTTCAAACATTATATTTAGCATTGAACTTCCTGAAGAAAATTAAAGCCCATAAAATGATTTTATGATAACAAAAATTATAAACATATACATTTTTTTTTCATCTATTGTTTTCTTAAATTTCTCTTTTCTATCTTGTCAACGGAATTTAATTACTAAAATTGTACAATTGCACTATTTAAGAAACCCAATTACTACAATTGTTGAACTATAAAGGACATTATAATATTCTTCAAATAATTTGACCATATATATATATATAATACCTGACTAAATTTGATCACTTTTGGGTTAGTGCAAAATTTTTTGGATCATGATTTCATACTTTTGGGTCACTTCTTCCTGCACCCCATAGGAGAAATTAAAATACAATTTTCATTCCATAAAATTCTTGAGGATCTTCTGTTCATTTAAGAGTGGACATTTTGGAATGTGAAAAGTTACATTTGGAAAGCCCATTTCGAAATAAAAGGTGTCCAAGAATTTTCCGTGGTGGGAAAAGAAAAAACGGCCTATTGGGTCAGTAGTTTTTAGTGGGCTTGGTTCTCACGTTGTTAACCCCAAAAATACTACGAACCATATTGACCCGAATTTGTGAGCCAGAAAAGGAAAAAGAAAACAGAATGTTCATTGAAAGCTTTAAATAAGAAGTTAGATTAAGGCTTTTTCAAAAGGATATTTCTTAAATCTACTATTCCGTATGTTATTTTTTATTTAGTTTAAACTTTTATTGGTAAGCTTTATTTAACTTACGTTACTTAATAATTGTTTTTATAAATATTTTACTAATTAAATATTAGTTTGAGAGGTTTTGATACACTATATAGAGTACAACAAACAATTTAATTTTAAAAGCATTTGATAGTTCATAAATTAAAATTTTTCCTTGGGATGCATAATATGAAAATATGAAATATAAAAAGATGCTGACTCTAAGATTTTATATCTAAAATTATCTAATGGTGGTTTTTTTTTTTTTTTGTATTTTATAAAGATTAATCAAAGAAAACAAGTGCTTAAGATCTTACTAAAGATCACACACATGAAACATAATAGTGAGAAAATCATTTTAGACATCAAGCACACGAAAGTATTTCTGTAAAAACTAAATTAAACATTTGGTTCTTAACTAATTTAATATTATTTCACATATTTAAGGACTAAAATGATGATTTACCTGTTAATAAAAATGCTTCTTTCCATTTTTTCGTGACTTGTGATCCTGGAAATAAAGAGTTGATGCATTAATGGTTTTTATTTTTATTTTGGCTTTATATTTTTTTTTATCTAAAAGCTTGTAAATACAAATTATTTGTATGTAGAATATTCACTCCATTCTCTAACTCAATACTTTCATATATTTAGTAACTCTTATTAATTTAAGAGTAAATAATCTTCTCCATATGTACTTTTAATCACTGGTAGGTGCAAATTTTTTTTTAGTGATTTAAGAATGAAAGCATCTATTAGCTTTTTTTGAATAATATATAGAAAAAAATAAGATTTATAGATATATAAGAAGCAATAATTAGAAGAAGTGAAAGGAGTATAATGAGTAGGTCCATTCCATATGATTTTCATACACATTACCATCATTACTTAAAATGAAGGGTCCCTACAGTCATCACCTTTAATTTCTTCTTCATTGAAAATATTCAATCTTCATAAGTGAATTGGTAAAGAAACTAAGCATTCTTTTGTTTTCTTTTTCTTTCTTTTTCATCTCTCTCTCACACAGGGAATGATGTACGTAGAGGTGAGGTCATGCTGTGCACTATGATAGCTAATAACTATTCCTTCATATTATGTCTTTAATAAAACAATAAAAAAACTTCTGTGCTGATAGGTTGTTTCTTATTAGGGTTCATCACTCGACTTAGTTATCACTTTCATTAAAAAGTTAATAATTTACGTGATTTTAGTTTAATGTAAAATCTTTATCAAACTAAATCAATGTTTCATAGTCTCAATTGGTTTTAACATCTCTACTGCTTATCATATCCTTTTTAATTTCGAGTCTTCCATTTTATCTATTTTTTTTAGTTGGGATTGTGGTTGGTTGATATATTTTGACATTTTTTAATTAATTATTTATTATTTTTTGTCACATATATTTCAAGTAAGAGACATATTAAAACGGATATATGCTTACTTGAATCAATTACATGTTTATTTTTAATTATTTACTTTTCCAATGTATTAAAAAAATTAAAAATTATTGTGGTGCAGTTTCCTTATATTTATGAATTCATATGTAAAACCTGATTACTCTATTTCACATTAATGTAAATAACATGACAATGCTTTGTTATGAACTAGGTTTTAGAAAATCTCTGCGACTGCGAGGTTTTGCTATCACAATATAAAAATATAGGCACCGAAGATGAAATAAAATTAATAAATTCTACATTAAAAATAAAAAAAATCTACAATAAATGTTTTCTCTTCTCAACGTAAGTCAAAAAAATAGAAAATGCTGATATGATAAAAATAAAAGCTAGGTAAAATTATTTATATACTTTTCTATATATATAGTTGCAATTATAATTTTTAATAATCTCGATAAAAACAATTGTAAGTTCTAACCTCTACTGTTAAACATTAGAGATGTCTGAATGTTGTTGATAAATTTGGTACAAATTTCTTTAGCAGTGTAAACCTAAAAAAAAAAAAAAAAAAAAAAAAAAGAAAAACAGTAACAGAAGCATAAAGCTAATTGTAAAATTCCAGCACAAAAAGTTTACAAAAGTTCTCATCTTATGGTAATTTAAAATCTATCGGATTAAATATTGAAAGTAGAAAGTTTTATGCCTGTCACTTCACTTGGTATTAACCATAGGAACCAAAACAACAATTTTTACTTTTTGTGGGAACTAAAACTTGTAATTTTTCCACATTGGAGTTTAACCATAAAATAAATATAACTGAGTCAAATAAATAATTTTATCTAAAATCTATACATGCCATTAAAGGTATAATAATGCTAAATGCTAGAGTCTTTGCTGTGAAAATTATTTAAATATTACGCTGGTACGGTATGCACTTAAGTTCCAATATATAAAACTAGAAATTTCTGTCTTTCATGTCAAATTACAATCATTCAAATGTTCAAATAAAGTAATATAGGTATTAAATAAAGTTATCAAGAACTAATTGAAGATGGTGACCCTCGTGCTACATGTTTAAGAAAATTCTTGCAATATATACGGGTGAGCTTTAAAGATAGTCTTTGATTAGTTGGCAAAGGATAGTCTTGTACAAACATCAAACACATGGAGACAAAGCAAAGAAGAAAGAAAGAAAAATATATTAGCTAAGAGGACAAAGAAAGGAACATCTTTCAAAGTTAGTCCTCAAATATTGTAGGATTTTAAGGAAGAGGTTGAGAGATGAGTGGGGGCCAAATAATGACTTGAAGGAATGTTTCATGAAAGAGGGTCAAGATCCATGTCAACCCCACTCCACCATGGGATGAACAATAAAGAATACTAATATTTTGGGTGGTGAGACACACACACAAGCTAGCCACTACTTTGCCATCAAGTCAAATTCTTTATATATTTTTTCCCTCTAATCCTCATAACCATCATAATCATGCTCATCATCCTACACCTAGCTACCCCTACTTGCCCTACTTCTTTTATGGTTGAAATCCAACGCATCACAAATTTTCAAATCAGAGAATTTTCGACTCAAGTCAATGAAAAGAGAGATTGTCACATAAGGCACACACATGCGTCAAATCCAAATTTGTGATGCCCTAATTAAATTACCAGACCAAAAACACACTCAACCAAATAGTGGCACTTGTGGGTGATGGGATTGGTTGAATAACAAGGATGGGGACACGTTTAATCACAAAAAAAAAAAAATGCACTATTTTTTACAAGTAAAATTTAGCACACTTAAACTATCTATCACACTCATGTTTATGTTTGTTTTCGAAACAATTAATATTTCAGAAATTTATGATCTAATTAATTATTTTCTCGATTATATCCCTATTTAATAGCTACTATAGTTGAGATATGTAAGATTATGTAATGTGATTTATTAGTATCAGTGAGATATTCTAAATTTAAATCCATTACATGTTTCTTAATTTTTGTGCACTTTTTAAACATCTAATTTAAAGATATGAGAATGGGTTGCATTAGTTATATTGTAGCTCGTTAAAAGTTGGGGTTTGTTTAATAGAGTTATAATCAACCATATAATGCTGTGGCGGCCATTCAGATAAGTCAAAAACATATTGGTTTGTTCGTCTATAAATATTCTAGAGCACTACATTTAAGAGCAAATCAAATTAGGCGATTCACCTTCGGCACAAAACTCTCTGAACATATATTTAAATCAAAATATTATTTAATTCCAATATGTGTTATTTTTGAAATTTAAATCAAAAAATATTTACTACAAAAAATATAGATTATAATTGGAAATCAACACAAATAAAGAAAAGTTGATGCTAATTAAAAATTAGAGTTGGTTTTGCATAGCATAAACAAGAAACGTTAAAAGAATAGAAGCTAGGTTGGTACAATCAGTTTCTAGATTAGTAATTTTTAACTAAATAAGTTAAGAGTCAATTAAGTCAATGTAAATTGCCATATTAATGATAATAATTTTAAAAGAAAATCTCATATAACATTTTCATCAATAAAATAAAATAAAATAAATTATAGTAGATGAAAAAAATAAATATGAAGAAAAAAGATAAATATAGATTAAGAAAATAAGAATGAATGAAGGTGACGAACATAAGAGAAGGATAAAATTTATATTGAGATAGAAAAATTGTAAATGGATAAATTTATCTCCTTTAAATTAAAATTTTTGAATTAAAAATAACTCGTTTTTATTTCTTGTTTCAAAAGATAAATATATTCATATCATATAAATCGACTTAATCAACATTAATTTAAATAAATATTAATCAAAGAGAGAATCTCCTTTATTATAAAGACGCACCTTGATATGAATTAATTATATCATTTATCTATAATATTATATATATAATTCCTTGTTATTTTCCAAAAATTATTATAGTAAACTGTTAATTAATATTTTTAAAAAAACTGTAAATATATATCATAAATAATTAAATTAAGTATAACATAACAAGGACAAAAGAGTATTTATATTCTTACACTCAATTTTTTAAATTTTTTTTATAATAAAGCAAAGTTTCACTTGTACTCGACTCGTTAATGTTATTTATTGTAAAACTACAAATTCTCATACACACGATTCCAATAAACAGCTACCATACAGAAAAGTAATCCTCCAAATCCAATTTATCATTATTATTCACAAATAAACACCTTTCTTGTCTTTCTCTCAATTACACCAATTTTTAATGGCATTGGTCCTTTGACAATCCAACTTGACATTCAAAAGCAGACAAAGTGATGATATATAGATACATACACTGTTGCTCTGCTGACGAGAGAGAAGTGGAAATCTCCGTTGGTTTCGTCAGAAAGAGTGTTATTGGTGGAGAGATGATTCTTAAGCAATAATTCCATTCTTGGTGGATGAGTAAGCACCATAATACAAAAACAATAACAATATGCGTTGAACAAACAACAGGACCAGCAAAATTCAGTGTATAAAGCACATGTTATCATCACCAAACGTGTATGCATATTATAAGCACATATATATAATGCATGTATATAGAGAGTGCCCTAATGAAATTTTCTTGTTAAACTTCTTGCTCTCAAACTATGAGGGCATGAGAAGCTGAAACAAAGTTGGTGTTGTGTTCTGACTTTTCTTTTGCTGCTTGGTTCCACTGGTTTAAATGATTTTTTGATAGCAGTATGTTCTGTCATAATGCATGAATGATGGATGAAACACCCTTTGGAATGAACCTCCACTTTCATATTTCAAATCATAGTTGTCTTTCAGCTTTTTTTTTCTTTTAATTTTATAAAACTTTTTTTTAAACAATGATTTGGCGAATTATTGCAAAATATAATTTAATTTTACTTTTATATTATATAGTTTTTATTGATAAAAATTCTATTTTGTAACAATATGAAAGTTAGGAATTGGGAAAATAGAAGTTTTATAAAATCAAGAATTAAAATATTTTATGCTTACAAATTTAAGCAGTAGAAAATTTGTTTGGGAACTCATTTTAACTTTTAATAAGTTGAATTAATGTCTTGTGCGCAAAGTTAATGAATACTTTAATAGATGACAACATAAAACAACCGGAAGTAAGTTTATCTATTTAAATGGTGACTACTCAAACCATCACAATGGTGACTACTCAAACCATCACAATTTTAAACGAGTGGGAGCTAACTAAATTAGAATAAGTTTCAGAAGGAAAATTAATTAGCTACTAACTTAGTTTATTTGGTAAACTATTTTAAAGTAATTATGTTAAGAGGTTACTTCAACTAATTTTATTTAATTTTTTCCATTACTATTATTTATATTTTAAAATATATTTTTATGATCTTTACTTTTTTTACCTATTACTATTATTTTCTAATTATTACCTATATCATAGGATTATTTTTTTTTATTAGTTTGAGTTAATATAAGAATGTAATTAGTACCTATATTATAGGGTTTCTGTTTTCAAAATATTTTTCTTGTAAAAAACTACTGTTTGCGTGGGCTGAACTCACGTTAGAGCCAATTAAATATTTTAATATCACATTGTGTGAGGGCCCAATCCATGCAGAATAAGCAGGGCTTGAACCCACATAACTCTTAAACTAAATTATTTTAAGCATGGGCATGACCCCCACAAGCTTTTGTCATTTCTATGTGGATTCGTCCCTCGCAATCTTCTGCCACTTTTGCGTGGGTCTGGTCCTCGCAACCTTCTGCCACTTCTGCGTGGGTTTAATCCCTGTAACCTCCTGCCACTTTTGTGTGGGTTTGACCTTCGCAAGCTTACGTGAGCCTCAAACCACCGCACCTCACCTTTGTGTGGAAGACTTTACTATAGGACATTTCCCTATGTTTTGCCCACGCATATGCGTGGGTTTTTCATGATTTGCGTGGGTTTTTAGCCCACGCTAATTCTATGTTTTCTTATAGTGAATGTCTCTCTGACTTACATAATGAAACTGCATTAACTATTACTACAATAAATATCATGTATATTATACTTCTCTAAGATATTAAGCTTTGAAAAGAATATTTACAAGTACTAAAAAAAATGTATATATACAAAAAAATTTCCTTACATGATAGTTTCTCACCGTAAGATCATCTAATCCCCATAACAATATATACAAACATACATATAAAGGTAATTAATTAATTATAACTAGGTTATAAGCAATTTTTGATTTATCTAATTATTATTAAACGGGATAAGAATCTCTGTAGTTAGATTTTAACATTATCTACATATCTCTGATCTATGAAAAAAAAATTATAGGTTACTTATCGATTTTATCAACAAAAAAAATTCATAAATAATTACATAGGATAAAAATCTATTGGTAAATTTGGTACTATCCATATATTTTACTTACGGATATGTTACCTATGAAAAAATTCGTAAGCAACTACATAGAATTTTATTTACAGAAAAATCAATAGGTAATTACCTATAAATTTTATTTATAAAAAAGTTCGTAGAAAATTACTTAAGAATTATTATTAATAATATTCTTACTACTATTAATAATTATAACATAACAATAATAATAATAATAGTTATAATAATAATAATAATTAATATATAATCACAAAGTTGATATGGTGTAGTAGTTATAAGTTCTACGCGTACTTATAAAACCGAAGTTCGAATGTCTCTTGCAACATATTGTAAATAATAATAATATGCAGTTTTTATGTAGACAAATACAATTTTTTTTTTTGTCGACAACAATCTCATACATGATAGATAACAACATACAAATATATTGCCAAATGGTATCGACTAAAACATTAACAACATGTTAAAATCCTTAGTCCAATATCCTTGGTCCAATGCACAATATAGCTATCACATGATACCTCCTTCGAAAAAACACAATGATATTAAGCATAACCCACCAAAGACAAATACCTGCCACAAAGCAAGGTAGATCATACATTTGTTTATCCAAGCTTAATTTATGAACTTCCTTTAACTTCTCATCGCTTGATATCTTAATCTTTGTGATCAGATCATCACTAAATCAAAATATCTTCTTTACTTGATGAATTAACATGATTAATTCCCTTCCACACAGGCCACTTGTAACACAAAATACTTGTAATAGGCCAATACCATCCCGAGTATTCATTCATCAATCATCCACACAAGATCGTGTATCACAATGTTAAAATCAATTTCATATCCTTATACATGCATCCACATAGAATTACATATCACACATATATCATCATTGTAATTATATCAATTGCAACACTACAAACCATCATAACTTGAGCGAGTTTCTTTTACTTGATTGACAACACTTTCTATAATTTAGAATATGATTTCTCGCTTGAGCAGTCAATCCTAGCTTGAGTGAAATACCTTCAGAGACTTAAAACTAGTCACTATCTCTTTCTCGCTTAAGTACCACACTTTACACTAGAGAACCCTTTGCTTCAACTCCATTCTCTATTATTTAGAAACTATCACTTGAGCGCTCATCCATTATTTGAGCAAAACACATTTGTTGGCTACTTCCAAAATGTTCCAGAATTTCAACCATCACATAACCAATGCTGAAGTGATCAGTCATCACTTGAGCGTCTAAACATCGTTGCATGATTTCTTCAAGGTTCCAAAACTCATGCACACTATCATCACCTCTCTTGAGTAACCAATAGAGTGCTTGAACAATACCACTCTAGAGGAGAGTTAATTCTCTCTCTCTCTCTCTCTCTCTCATGTTCCAATTCATCGATTGAGCTACAAACGTCATCATTTGAACATCTACATTGTCTCTTGAGTGATAGTGTAATTACTACATGCCGCTTGAGAGATATCAACCACCAATTTTTTTGGAGATTCCACATCGACTAGAGATGAGGCCTTTCAATAGTTTATAAGTGGGTGCAAATCTCACTTTACAAGTCGGGGTTTTGTACATTGAGTTAGGCTTAAAGTCTACTTCTTGATATGGTATCAGAGTCTATCCTAGCAAGGTTGTTGGGCCTATCGGGCCACCCGCTATCAGGCTGTTATCAGACCACCCTTACATATAAGTTTCATGCTTGTAAGATTGAGTTAGACTTAAAATCTACTTCTTGATAAATTTTCTAATAAACAGACCAATTTAAACATTTATTCGTTTCCTTATATGTATAACCATCCAATCAACAAAGACAACACCCATCTATATAATTCCTACTTTAAATACATTAACTACTCTTATCTAGATAGTGTGTCTAACAAGCAAAGCTTTCCCTTAACACTTTTAAAAAATCCACCAAAATCCATGCAATCTACCAACAACATTTTCTAATGACTAATCACGAAGAGAAGAAGAAGAAAAAGAAAAACTTAAACTACTTAAATTGAAGAATTGATCATTCCACAAAATTTTATATCCTTCCAAAATATTGAAACAAAAACAGCAACAATTAAAATCTTTTTTCAATTAAGAGAGACTTCAAAAAAAAGGATTATAGAGAGATAAAGTTTTGAATGAATTAAAACATGAATGTCTAATTCTATTTATAAACTTTCAATTCTTTTATCCATTTAAAATTTATCTTAAAATAAAATAAGTCTTACAAAACAATTTTAGTATTTTTTTTAGGTAGTTTAATTTGAAAAGATTTAACATTATAAATTGAAGTAACTAATATTTCATACATAATCCTAAGTAAAATTTATATACAGTGGAAATTGTAATAAAGAAACTAAATGTGATAGTAGTTTAAATTGATAAATAAAATTAATTTTTTTTTAAAATAAATAAAAGTTAAATCTGATTAATACTGATTAGATGAATTAATTTAAATAATGAGTTTTCTAATTAAAAAACATACAACTTTTAAAAAGTTAAATAGAAACACTATAAAGTATAATAAAAATTTAATTATTTTTAAATAAATATAAAATCATACTTATATAACAATTTATTTTTGTCTAGAAAATAAAATTTTATTTATATAATAAAACTTATGTAATTATGTGATTTTACATTTAAGAATAAACTAGTTTGAGTTTGTAAATTATAAGCCATGAGTTTATCTACTTATAACTTATCAATTAATAATTAGTTTATAATTTAGGTTTGTCAAATATATTCTTGGCTATATTGAGTACTTTTTTAGTTAAATACACTATCTTAAGTAATATCTTTAAAACTTTTGTATATTATTAAATAACCGTATGATCTTTAAAGCTTCCCTTTCTCTATCTTTTTCAGATTAAGAACAACGTATACTCTTCCCATTAAAGTCTCTCGCACTCTTATTTGTGTATTATTAAATAACGTTAATATGCTTTCTACCATTTTTCCCCCTAATCGGCAGTACCTATAATCATCTATGATAGTTTTGGATCTCATAATTTTTTTTTATGCCCACTCGTAATAAAATGAATTTTAGAAACTTATTATAAAATAACATGAAGTCTCTCAAATAAAAAAGTATATATATATATATATTTAAAATTAGTAAAGTGATATGATCTGTATCTAAAATCAATAAGAAATACCAACAAACAGTATGTGTGCAATATTGTTCATATATGTTCTTTGAATAAAACCAGTTTTTATAACCGCAACTAAGGAATAACGAAAAATATTATAGCAATCAGTATTTGATCTTTCTTCTGAATATTTGATATTACCTGGAAATGAGAATCACAATAAGCAATGATGCTGGAAGAAATTGGAATAACAGAAGAGAGAATGAAGAATTCAATAATAGAGAAGAGGAGAACTCACATTCCACATACGGTCTCTTCTCTTGCCCTTCAACATGTATAATTTTCTAGCCACTTGGGATGTTGACCCATTCTAGTGCTCTTCTTCACTTTTTCCATAGTCTGTGAATTTTTATTTTTGGGCCTCATTATATTATTATTTGTATCAATACCTCCTCCATTGAAATTGACCTTGTCCTCAAGGTCAAAGTGAGGATAAAGTTGTTGAATTTCATGCTCCCCTTCCCATGTAGCTTCTTCCTCAAGCAATTTCTCTCCACTGAATCAGTACCTCTGACAATCAAATACCATTTCTTTTAATCTTGCATCTGTCCAATATAATTGATGGTTGAAGTATCGGTCTTTTGTCATCATTGAGTAAAGTAACAGGGATAAAAGATTTGACAAAATTAGAAAGTGCCAACACAGGTGTGTGAGTAAGTGTTGTCTTGAGTGAATCAAATGCTTGTTGAGATTTTGTAGACCAATGAAAAACATCTTTCTTTAACAAATCAGTGAGAGGGGCAGCCAACATGGCAAAGTTCCAGATAAACTTGCGATAGTAACTTTCTAATCCCAAAAAAGCTCGCAGTTGCTTCATTGAAGTTGGTACAACCCATTGTTTAATTGTTTGTATCTTGGTTTCATCAAACTTGACTCCATTCGTGATACAACATGTCCCAAATAATCAATTTGGATTTGGCCAAAAGAGCATTTGGAGAGTTTGACAAATAAGGAATGTCTTTGCATGATGCTTAAGACCAAAGAAAGGTGCTGGATATGTGTATTCCATGTTGTACTGTAGATTAAAATGTCATCAAAGAAAACAAAGACAAATTTACGTAAAAATTCTGCAAAAACTAAATTCATTAGGGCTTAAAAAGTGGCAGGTGCATTACTCAAGCCAAATGGCATTACTAGTCATTCATACAACCCTTGGTAAGTGCAAAAAGTTGTCTTGTAGTGATCCTCTAGAGAAACAAGAATATGATGATACCCTGAATGGTATGGTCATGAGACCTGTTGGTGGTAACCTATGAGGCTTCTCAAAAACATTCTTGTATTGTTGTATAGTCATAGTCAATTCAGGCTTCATGGATGTGGGCAATTCCAACAAATGGTGGGCTGACACTTCAGGTGTTTGAATTTGAATGACATATAATTCCGCTATAGAGTTTGTGGCTTGTAAGCGGGTGAGTTGATGAGACTGAGCTAGGCTAGGTAGATTTGAGGTTTCTCCATGTAAAGTAATAAGTTGTCCATTGATGTAAAAAGTAAGGAAACGTTCTTTATAATTCACTAAATGAGTATCCAAAGTTGTCAACCATTGACTTCCAAGAACCAATTCAGCTGCAGAGATAGGTAGAACATAGGCTGAAATATACAAAGAATGACCCTGGATTTGGACTAGGATATTCTGGACTTCACCTTCACATTCCAATTGCTCTCCATTGCCCACCAACACTTTTAATCGTGGGGTCTAATAGATGGGTAGGTGTAGAAATTTAGTCACTCTAGGTTGGATGAAATTATCAGAACTCATTCCATCAATAAGGATTTGAATCTTATGGCTCTGGATAAATCTTGTGAATCTAATAGTGTCTCTCACCGTGATACTTCTCATGGCATTGTATGATAAATGAGGTGTTTGATCAAATTCCTCCGACTGATTTTGGACAATCTGCTAACTCTGTACATTTGGGTCTGGCTCCGGAAGTATTTCATCCTCACATTGGAGTAAGAAATAGTGTTTATTAGCATACCGATGAGTAGGGGAATACTTCTCATCACAAGTAAAACAAATCCCCTTTTATCGATGAAATTTAATGTCAGTTGGGGTTAAACGCTTTAAGTTGTTGGGTTTTGGTGGTGTGGGAAGTAAGTAATGGTGGTGGGTTTGTGTTTATAGGTGGGTTTTTGTTTGTTATTAATGAAAGTTTCAAAATATTTTGTGTAAGTGATTTGACTGGGAAGTAAGCAAATTTGTGTTTAGGAGCTAGGGATGATGGGTGAAATTTTTCCTCGAAGAGTTTAGCAAATGACATAGCCTAGAGTAATGAGTGAGGGGCTCGGGATATTACTTCACGCTTCAATTCAGGTATTAATCCACTAATAAAACAATCAAGCAATACAGAATCATCTAACACATATGATTGATTAGCTAACTCGGTGAAGGAAGCATAATAGTCTGCCACTTTAGCTTGAACAGATCCGAACGAGGATTATCAAACTGAGATGAGCCAAACTGGATTTGAATGACAATGGACAAGGATGGCCAATGAGCTACTTGGTGTGCTTTTTCTAGTAGATGAAACCATGGTAAGACTTTTCCTTCAAAATGAATAGAAGCAATGGACACTTTCTGCTCATCGGAAGTGTTGTATAATGTGAAAACTTTTCAGCCTTGTACAACCAAGTCATTGCATCATCACTAGTGAAACATGGAAAATCCAGCTTCATAGAGCGATGATGGGAAACAATTGAAGTGGAAGGTTGTGTAGGAGAGTCCTTCTGAGATTTTAGGAATAGCTTATGCAACTCCTGCAATTGCTGATCAATCTTATCAAATCGTTGATCCATTTGCATAAATTGATCATGATGTAAACCCAGAGTCTCCGAAACGCGTTTCAGTTCTCCTTGTATCTCTTTCATTCTTGTGTTGTCAGCCATAAGTAACTCGATGAAAGCATCAATGATACGATCTGTATCTAAAATCAACAAGAAATACCAACAAACAGTATGTGTGCAATATTGTTCATATATGTTCTTTGAATAAAACCAATTTCTATAGCGGCAACTAAGGAATAACAAAAAATATTATAGTAATAAGTATTTGATCCTTCTTCTGAATATTTGATATCACCTGAAAATGAGAATCACAATAAGTAATGATGCTAGAAGAAATTGGAATAGTAGATGAGGGGATGAAGAATTTAATAACAGAGGAGAGGAGAACTAACATTCCACACACTGTCTCTTCTCCTGCCCTTCAGCATGTATAATTCTTTAGTCACTTGGACCATTGACCCATTCTAGTGCTCTTCTTCACTTTTTTCATGGTCTGTGAACTTTTATTTTTGAACCCATTATATTATAAAATAACATGAGAGCTTCTAAAATAAAATAGTATATATATATATATATATATATATATATATATATATATATATATATATATATATATATATATATATATATATATATTTAAAATTAGTAAAGTTACTTAAAAGAATAATTTTATATGCAAGTGGATTAAAAGACAATATAAGGAGTAGAAACTATCCTGTTAGAAAAAAGTACGATTCTTTTAAGATAGAAAAATTAAGATCTCCGTATGGGTGAAATCGAACTTTTTGATATATCAAGTAGTCTCACATAATTTAATAATTGAAATTAAAAAATATATATATCATATATTTTTTTTACTTCCAAACTACATTTTAAAATTAAGACAAACTTCAAGTTTCAAAATAAATAAAACTTCAGAATAATTCATTTTCTCCATTATATATAAATATCCTACCAATTCTCACAATCCTACCAATTTTCTCAAAGTAATTCTAAATTCTATAGATTTTAATTTAATTTCTTCTTCGAAGTTCTTCGAAGTTCTTATGTGTAGATGTTTGTGAATTATTTTATTCTAAAATTAGTGAATCATCTTCAACTATCCTTATTCATTTCCATAATGTTGAAACGAAGTTAAAATATTGTACAAATATGTGAATATTATGAATATCTTTAAGTTTTTTTTTTTTTTTTTTGATTGACATATCACATAGAGATTTTTAAGTAGAATGCTTGCACTTACGGAAAAACAAATAAAAAGGAAGAATTTTTAAAATAATATTTTGATATTATTAATTTTTATATAAATATTAAATATTTTTAAGTTTAAAATTATGTGTATTATATATATATATATATATATATGATTTTTTTCATAAACACTTTTAAAAAGTAGCATAAGAAAAAAAAACATTAGCTTCTTATTTTAAGAGGATTAACTTTTTCTATACTCTAAAATTAGTTTATATAAAGAAACTAAACGAAGAAAAATTATAAATTAATTTATTCATAATTTAATTTAAGTTTATTGGAAAAGTCGATGATTAATTTCTGTTTTTTTTCTTAAATATGTTTATGAAACATAACTAAATATGTCACAAAGTTTATTTTTAATCCAATAATGTAATAATGTTTTAGATAATACGAATACTAAATTGAAAAAACATTGCTTAGTTAAATTTAAATTAAATGAATAATTTTATATATAATAAAAAATACTTTGAAAATAAAAGATGAAAAAATAACAAGTTCTAATTTTATATGAGGTAAAGATTTAAAGTGTAAAAATCTATCATTCATTATTATTCTTATTATAACTATTATTACTGTGAGAAAGGTTCAAGTTATAGTCCTTCAAAGATATATATACAAATTCTTCAATTTTCTTTTTATAATGTTCTCATATCTTGTTATAAAATCTTTATTTTGCATTAGTAAAGATGATACTTCATGATTTTGAAAGAATTGTCTTAGAGATTCTATATTAATTAGATATAAAGAGTGAATTTACATATATAAATGGGACAAGTCTCATTTATAAGTTGAGTATGTCAGGTTGAGTTAGGCTTAAACTCATTTCCTAATATAGTATTAGAGTCTAAGAGTAACGTTTGTTGGGCCTATTGAGTTATCCGTTACTGGGTCACTATCGAACAACTCACAAATATCTAGTCTCACATTCAAGACATATGTTTTGATGTGAATAGGGATGACAAATGAACCATCCTTATGAATATTGTCCAAACTCGTATTGACGGGCTATCAGTATGGATAATACTTGATTTTTTTAAATTCAATATAAGGAAGATTATGAGCAATTTAAATTATTAAAACATCTTTAATTTATTAGGTAACCTACAAAAATTATATTAACTTTTATTTGGTCCTTAGTTCTGAAACTTAATTCTAGGTTATACATTTGATTATTTTTACTATTTTTTATAATTATTTGACATTTATCTAATTGTTAATTTGATACTTTCATTTGATATTTATATCAATTTTTTTTGTATTTGACATTTGTGAAAAGAAAATGTTTATGCTTTTGATATTAAATACTTGGTAATATCATGTTTTTCTTTTTGTGATTTTATTTTTTATCAATAAATTATTAAATTAATTTATATATATATATATATATATGTATATATAAATTACACAACGATTTGTTCCTGAATAATTTTAACCGAAAGATACAGAAGATATGTACAGTATGGTAGACTCTTTCTCCATTCATCATAAACAATCAGCCACAGATCATGGCGTTTACATCATAATACTCCCTTAATTATAGCTTATGTTATCTCTTAATTATTTATCATGTTGTACATATTTTTTCTATCTTTCCGTTAATATATATATATATATATATATATATATATATTGTACAGATATATAAATTACACAATGATTTGTTCCTGAATAATTTTAACCAAAAGATACATATATGTACATGATGACAAATAATTAAGAATTAAGGGATAACATAAGTTATAATTAAGAGTGTATTATGATGTATGTACATAATCTGTGATTGATTGTTTCTGATGAATGGACAGAGAGTCTATAATCACTAGGTGTGGAAGAATGATGTGTTGAAGATCTCACACTTAAAAGATAAAACCAATTTATATCAATATATAAATCATTTAACACTTATCAATCTTTACCATGAACATAAATAATTGTTATTAGTTTTTTCATAAATTAAAATACTTGATTATATATACTTCAAAACTAATCAAGATAATGAACACTAAAGAATAGAGAAAAATACAGTATTCGTATAATTTGAACCCCATATTTAATATTAACATCGTTTTTTCTTGATATGTAATTTGAACCAAACCTTCCAAATATTCGAATAATTCTACTAAATATAGGGATATATGTCATATATGCTATTGATGTTAACACAGAAAAACAGAGTTTGGTGATGATGTTCGAGAAGTAAACCAAGCCATTATCAATATTTGGCGTGTAAGGCACTGAACGTTTTCCAATTCAATATCATCACCGATATATTTACACACACATGTACTCTAAATCAAACGAGGTAATGTGACAAAAACACACCATTCCCAACATGGTTGAGCTTGTACTTCATGGTTGTAGACTGTGTATTCATAGCCCTACTCTTATAATTCAATTTGTCATTTTGCACACCGAAAGCTTACTGCATTATGACCTCATTTTTCTCTGTTGGTTTTTCTACCACATAATAACATAACTACGAAAATTCAATTTTTCGAAACCCCATTTTTAAAATGATATCGTAGTTGACTAAATCACATGCATGCATGCTTTTTGCTGATATATTAATCATAGCATAGCCTCTGCAATTGTTAATGATTTGCTAGAAGCCTAAAACACTGCAAATAATAATTCACCCAAACGGCCTCGAACATATGCATGTAATATGAGGACTGTGGCCTAATTAGTAGGTTTCTGTGAGATTGTTTTTTTGTCTTGCTTTTGCATTATGAGTCATTAAGTAGAGCCATTATCATTCTGCTAATCATAAGAAACTCCTGATTTAGCTTTTGGTGACTTCCACGTTATAGCATGCATATGTATACTGTGTTGGATGCCAACAACCTATAAGTATTACACCAAATATTGCAGACTTTATATTGCATTCAGTTAGGCCATATATGAATGAATGACACATAAAGTCCAACTCAAGTTGTTTTGTTTGGTTTAGGGTTTAAAATGTTGTAAACTATGAATTAGGTAAAAGCTTCTCTCTCTTGTAGTTTTTTTTTTTTTTTCAAAACCAAATGTTACTGGTATAATTAATACACATGCATTAGTCAATTGTTGTCCTTATTTTCTTGCATAGATAGGGATGTGTCACTGTTTGACCATTCAATTTTCAACCAGTCTCATTCATTCCAGAAATTGTGCAATTAATCAATCAGCAGAGTATCAAATTCTAATTGAGGAGCTTCAAAGAGTTCTTCAGATAATGGATTGAAAACCCGTGCTAGAAAGTTGTGTTCAAATTAGAAATTTCTTGGATTTGGTATAGTGTGTGACAATTTTAGATAGTGGAAGTGGCTTTTGTGTCGGATAGGTGTTATTTCTTATCTCTGATATAGCTTCGCGAAATAATTAAGATAGCAGAATATTCCAAAAGAGATTAAACCATTACAACAAAATGAAATAAAAAAAATAAAGTAAATAACTTTATATTAAAAATATAAGCTCTTTAACTAATAAAAACTTTAATATAGTATGTCAACTCTTATTTCAAAAATACCCTAAAATGTATTAAGCTAATTAGGTTTTATTCTCAAGTTTGAATATGATAAACCTTCTGTTGAAATAGTTGGCACACTACCATTTTTTAAATATTTCCAAGTTAAATAATCCTAAGCAAAATAATATCCTTAAAATTTAGTTATTATTCATTCACATTTTCATCTAAAAATGTTATTTTATTTATTTAAAAGCACAAGTCATAACATTAACCATTCATTTCAACTATGCTTTATACCTTCGTTTTTTTTTTAAAAAAAATTACATATTTATTGCAAACAATAAAAGTTTAAAAAAATACCAATTAAACATATAGATTATACTGACACCTAATTATTTCAACTTAGTTATAAGTTTATTAAGTTTGACATATATATAAAGTATGTTAAATATTTTAACAGAGTTTTGTTTCTTAAATAGTATTTGATAGTTGAACAAAATACTTTTTAAATACATGTGGCCATTTTTAATATAAAGAAAATATGAATTATTATGTTTAATTTGAGCTTTATTTAATAGATAAAGAAGGGAGATGAAAAAAGTAAATTATTTAATAATGAAAGCGCCGAAAATAATAACCTTTCAGATAGTTTATTAAAATATAAGGTATAATAAATATTTTGAAAAAAAAATGTTTTAATGAATATTAAAATGAGTGTTGCAAGGCAAAACGGTCACTATCTGTCAAAGAGAAAGAAAGGCATGGGCAACCTTGAAGTGGGACCCAAATGTCCTTGCACGCCTGCACGCCGCGTGGGACCTACTCGCTCACACTTCTTTCCAATTTCTCATAATTTTATTTTACACTTCTATTTTCAAAAAAGTTTCTTCACATAACACTTCTCTTTGGAGAACATTTTTTTTTCATCAAAGGATAAAACGAAATTTTTTTTTCTCTGTTTCATCCGTTGAATGTGTTGTTAGACTTCAAAAAAGACAATTTGACAAAGTCAACAATTTCAATTGTTGACAAATTTGTCTTAGAAGATAATATGAACTATTTCAATTGATGCAAAAAAAAAAACATTTAATAGTTATAATATAATAAATAATGAATGTATTGAAATGTATAATTATTTTTATATTATATAGTAATAAGTAATTATATATTTTGTTTTTAATATAATAAGAAGAGAAAAACATTATAATTTCAATATAGAAATTTTAATTTCATTGATTTTGTTTTATTTTTGTTAATAGTTTATAGTTAAGATAATTGAATATGTGTTTATTATTTAATAATTTTCATGTATATATTTTTAAATAAAAAATTAATCTTTTTAAAAACATATATAATGATTACTATTTTTCAAGCACATGTTTAATTATCTCAATCATTAATTAAGATAAAAAATAATAAAATTAAATTATTATACTAAAATTATAATATTTTTATCATATCAAAAATAAAATATATCAATATTTATAAAAGTAAACGTATTATTTACTCTTATTTTTATTAATAATTTAAATTACTTACTTAATCTTTACTCACTTCAAAGATAAAATATACAAATTATATGTACAATAATCTAGATCAATTTTTTATTCTTGACAAGCTATTTCCGTAAATTTTTAAAATTTTCAATTAATTAAAAATATATTATATGTAATTTTTAAAATAAATATTGTAAAGATAAATAATCTTACCGTAAATGAAAATTTGTAATTTATATGACAAAATAGTAAGTACATTTTAATTAAGTTCTACGAATTGGGATGTAATTTGCAATGGTCCAATGATAAAGTATTTTAAAAAAATTTAAATACTTTAATTATAAATATTATTTTAATGAACCATCTCTTTTGAAGTAATTATTACCGTATGTGCCCTACAAGAAACATAACCTTTTGTGACATAAATATTTATTACTAAAAACATGTTATTATTAAATTTGAATTGAATATTATTAATATTATAATAAAAAAGTATAAAAGTCTAAATAGATGAATAAAATATCAAAATAAGTATTATAATTGTAAAATGGTACAATGGAATCAAGTAGTTACCTTTTTAACAAAAAGTTGAGTTTAACTCTAAAATAGAACAAATTTAGTATTTTTTATTAAAAAAACTCAATATAAATTAAAAATATTATTATATGATATTTTATGGTACATTATCATTATTAATTTATACTCATTAATAGATAATTTTAAATATGAATATTGTGACATTTTAAAATTTTGTCATTATTTTAAATAATATTTGTGATATTTTTAAAAATTTGTCATTATTGTAAATAGTATTTGTGACAAATAAAAATAATGTCACAACTAATATATCAATAATAATAAAAATTATATTTATCACTAATTTTTTTTCACAAAAAGTTATATTTCTTGTAGTGGTGCTTTACCACTCAGGTATAGTAAATGGCTAATTTTTATGCATTCAACAAATGCGTTGACTTTATACATAATTAGTTCAAATCAAATATGAAACTAAATGTACCATTTTATTGAAACTTTAATCTAAATAATTAATCGGATTTACCTTCCAATTAAGGTGTACATTTAAAGTGATTTTATTTTTAATATGTCACTTATTTATAATATGTTATTTCAAATGCTCACACTTCTTAAAATTAATAGAAAAAAAAATATAAACTTTTAAAATTACAGAAAAGAAATCAAATGTTAAAGAATTACATCTTTAATACAAGATTCTTGCTATAAAAGTTATTTTATTTGTTTATGGATTCTATGTTATATTAATTTTAAAACATTATTATAATTTTTATTTTGAATATGAAGATATTATAAGATTTACAATTAATAATTTTTTATTTACACTTTAACTTTTCAAAATTTAATTATTTTTTTAATTTTATAATTCAAAATTTTATTTAAGACTCAAAGTCTTCAATTTCATGTCCCGTCAACATGTTTTAATTAGAGCATCATATAAAATCTAATTATTAAACTTTAAACTATGATTATAACTCGCGCATGTCTTCAGTAAACATGTAACCCCTCAAAATATTAATATACCATATATATATATATATAAGGACGCATAATAAATTGAACATATAATTAATTACAACATACTTAAGTAAATGAGTTTTACAAACTAAAGTATAACTTGAATATTTTAAAACATCGTCTAAACAAAATATGTGATATCAAAACATACTCTCAATAGTTTCTCTACATGTAATGTTATTTGTTATCATTATAACTACAATTATCATAATTATATTGAAACAAAATAATAAATAAGATAAGCTAATAAAATTTAATGAAGACACAAAATTAATTTATATATATTTTTGTATCACATTACTTTTTCATTTTTTTTATCTAATAACATATATTTTGAATGCGTCTATCAATTAGATTTTCAATTTCACTTAAGGTCTTTCAGAATTAAATGAATTATAACTAAATGAGTTACTCGACAACTTTTAAACGATATGTCACGATATGTATTGAGTACATCCATCAAAGACCAATACCTAACTTAAGACTAAAATATACTCACTCACAAGATAGTTTATTGTAAAAGAAATTACAAATAAAGTAATTTCTTGTACTTATTATAACAAACGTATAACCCCTATCGACCATATATGTGACTTGAAACTTAGTGAAAATTGAATATCTCTTTTACTAAATGATTTTAGTGTTCAATGCACACCACATATCTCACAAATCAATTACCACTTAGCAATCATGATTTCTATTGTACTTAATGAAGTTCAGAACATATTTCACCATATATAAATCGAGTTAATAAGCATTGTAATATTCTTAAATCAACAACAAAAATATAGGTTGAGTAATGTCTCCTCTATTGAGTAATATTGTTTTGGTAGAATTAGTTTACTCTCTCCTTTCTCAAACTAAAGATTAATGCTTGAACTTTTCTAGAACACATGTGCAACATTGGTATAGAAAAGAGAGAATCAATACTAATTCTTTCTTGCTCAAATTCTGAAACCTCATATGAGAGATAATTGCTACAACTTCTTTTTCATTCAAACAACACTTAAACACTCAAGTGTCAACATCATCACTTGAGTGACTAATTGGATACTTGAGTAATGAGTCTTTATGAGTACCTCTAATTGAGTCGTGCTTGAGCAACCAAGTTGTTGCTTGAGCAAGATATGTAAATAACAACAACTCTAAGAAATTAAGTCAACTGAACAAAAAAAACAAAACTTTAAAGATATTGATTCAAACCAAAGCTACATCAATTTTACTAATAAATAGGCTTGTTTAGGTCCAACTAGTTTATACTCAAACGTAACAATCAACATATTGGTAAACTTAAATAAAAGCAAAAAAATATCATCCAGTTCAATAAACCAAAATTTTCATATCTTTACATAATGTTTAACCTAAGGTTCAATATTTCATTAGTAGAGTTCCTCAAACTATTAACAAATTAAAAAATACATCTTAAATTAACTTCCATTAACGTGAAATTACTTTTTTTCCCAGTAATTATTCTAAAGGGCAAAGAGTAAGGAATGTTGTAACTTACACACACGAAACTTGATTACAAAATCAAACACATCACTACAAACTTATACTAAAAGATTCATCTTTCTACATCAAAATAAACATTGGACAACAAACTCTATCCATACAAACAAAGAATAAAAAAGGACTTGATATATCAAGAAAAACAAATTCTTAAATAAAAATCAGATCTAGGAAGGTTGCCTTTAACACTAAATAAGAATAAATATATGATAAACTATTATGGAAATTTTCTTATTTAAAGAGATAAAGATTTTGACAAACAAAAGATAAATTTATTTTATATATAACTAGTAAGATATACACATTTTTCATTTGTAAAACAAAATTAAGAAGTGAAAATAATGTTCAAGTTAATTCAAAAGGTACCATTTCATGACTCAACAAACACTCCAAAGTTCATCTTAAAAATGTGTGAGGGTCAAGATTTATTTTAACGAAGAACTAATAATGTCCTTACTGGAAGATCAAGATTATTATTGTAAATGTTAATGCTTCTAGGAACCTTCGATCTTCTATATCAATTCTTGGTCTCTGTTGATTCAAGATAGGTGATGTGCTTGTGAAGACACTCTAACATGTTGGAATGGTTAGAGACATCCTTGGAATGAAAATGTGTTGAAGAAATTCCATGGAGCTTTGGAAGAGTTGATGAAGATTGCTTTGAAACCTTGGTTGGGGTAGTGTAGAGTGTCTTTAGCTCATATTTGCATTTGTTTGTGTCATTCTATCATTTGCTTGCAAATATCTCCATTTTACTCAATTAAAAAAAATGTTTTTAAAATTGTTTTTATGAGAAAAGGTGTTGCAGAACAAAAACAATCAATTGTTTTTGAAAAAACAATTTGTTGTTTTTGTGCTGAAAGAAAAACAACTGATTGTTTTACAAAAACAACCAATCATTTTTACTTGACAATACAGGTTACTCTATATAAACCTAAATGCAATTTGTTTTTGAGCACGAAAATCATTCTAAGAATTTGAAAAATATTTCTAAGCATCACTTGAGAGTTCTTGGAGATATTCCTTCAAATATTAGAGAGGTTGATCAAGATTCACTCAACATCAACATAGATTCTCATTCTTGAAGGAGATTTTTGCTTGCATTTGATTGGGGGAGCAACTAGCAACTAGTTCTCATCAAGATAAGTGAATCTTTTTATACTGAGATTAGTTTTAGGCTGTTGTGGTGTGAATTTACGTGTTGTAATTCGTATATCATTTTGTTCTTCGGTAGAATTATACTTGAATAGGGTATAGTTTGTGTTGTAATCCATTGTATTTTCATTTGGATTGTAAGTTTGCATAATACACTGCAGTAGGATTTTGCATTTAGCACTAGGGTGGTCCATTTTATGTGGTAGGGTTCTGCATAAGGGTAGAATCAATCTTGTAGGGTTCAAGATTCGATCTTGGTTGTGTATTTGTATGTAAACATGTTGATTGTAGTGAAATCTTTACATAGTGTTGAAAAATACTGGATGTAGCTCTTGAGGAATAGTGAACCAATATAAAATCCTTGTGTGTTCTTCTATTCCTTGTTGCATTTTCATTCGCGAGCCTCATTAACACAATTCACATTTTACTAGTATAAATAGCTTGTTAAGTTCTAAAAATAATCAACTGTTTTTTGGACAATAATTAAAATACAACTCTAGCAGCAAAAATAGTCAACTAAATCGAGATTTTAATCAACTGTTTTTTTAGAAACTTCGTGTAATTGATCCTATATGGAGTTCTTGATCAAATACTTAGTTTTATCTTTTGGTTCCAATCATTTTGTTTTTTTGTTCCGTGAGTTAAATTGTGCAGAACTGGTTTCTCTTGAAAAAACCATATTGGATCTAGGTGTTTTAGGGTTTAGAGTTTAAGCAAACTCGAACATTGGTTTTATGAGTTTTAACAAAACTGATATACTTCTTTTTATTCTTTTTTAATCAAATTGTTTTTGAATAGTTTTTCAAAGCCATTTCTGCATATTGTTAAGTAATCAATTCTGTTTTGGCAACATCATTGCATAATTGTTTTTCACAACCTTGTTTTAAAACTTTTAGGCAATTGTTTCCAGCTTTTAACAATCTATTTTCTGGCTAGTTGCTTGATCATTTCATCCACTACAAGAAAAGAGCTATTTAGAGACTAATATTTAGCTACCAAATGAAATAGTTGCTAATTGTGACCAAAATATTCACCAAATTAAATTTTGGCTGCTAAATAACTACAAAATATAAGTAATGATTGAATTTAGTGACTAATTAAGTCAAATAATTGGTATCTAACATTAGATATCAAAGTTTTAGCTACCTATGACAATATATTCTAAATTGGCATCTAATTAAGTTAGAGACTAATTTAGAATATAATAATATAGGTCACTAAAACCTTGGTAGCTAATGTTAGATATCAATTATTTGACTTAATTGGTCACTAAATTCAATCATTACTTCTATTTTGTACTTATTTAGCAATTAAAATCTAATTTGGTGACTATTTTAGTCATAATTAGTAACCATTTCATTTGGTAACTAAAAATTGGTCTTTAAACAACATTTTTCTTGTAGTGATCTTTACACCGACTTTGCTTATAACTATGTTGTGAAAAAATTTCAAAAGAGTTTTATTGTTTTTAATTGAAAACTACATCTATTTAAGACTTTTAATTGGTTAAAATATGATTTCAGCTAACTGTTTTTCTATTGAAGTTGCTAAAATTTTTCTAAGTGCTGGAAAGGAAATTCAGTCAGCTATTTTGACATTTAAGCTAATTGTTTTTATTGGTTGTACATTCTTATTACATTTTAGCTTGCTGTTTTACATTTTTAATTAGTTGTTTTGTGCATATATTGCTTGGTGATCATTGCTCAATAAAATTACTCATTATTTCTATGTTGATTTGTAAAAAAAATTAATAGTTCAATTCACTCCCCCTCTTGAGCTTTAACCAACATATTTTTCAGCAGAACACTCAATTTAAGTATTAAAGAGTTACAATCAATGAAATAATATTAATATATTAGTAAATATTTTAGGATAATCGTCTATTTATACTATTCTTAATAGGTCTTTAATTACATGAGTCTTTGAGAATGTGCCTATATCATTCTTAATCGTAATTATTTTTTAGAAATGATGATCTGTTTTAGGTGTTCGTAATAATTTAATTGGTTAATATTGTATATTATCATGCTGCGACGTTCTCAGTCTTGTCTGATACCGAGACTGCCTATTCTCAATTATATAAGTCTGACTTAGACCTTCTTAATGCATGAGGATGTATGACAAAACCATTTCAATTTATGAACTCGTATTATGTATTTGCCTAAATCTTCTTTATTTATGAAGTCATAGAATATAAATAATATTTGAAATAATAAAATAAGTCTAACAACGTTTTTAACTATCAATCATTGTATGGTTTTAGTTCCACAATAATTTTTGGTCATGAAAAAAGAAAGTTTATATATATAATATTGTTATGTAAATAAGATACCACCACTAGTATACATTTTGTTAAACATATATTCAGTATGCTAATACTATGTATCATAAATGATGAAGAACATTAGAAAATATTAATGCTAGTAATAAATAAATATAAGTTAATTTAATATCGCAATCAACTACTCAAAACTTTAGATAATATTCTAGACGATGGTGTGCTTTCTAACGCACTAGATGAAGTTTATCGTTGATTTCTCTTATGCATGGTTAAGTTATTTTTTTCCTAAGTTTCTCTACGCAAATACTCTTATATATATGATTTATTTTTCTGCTTTAATATAAAGTGTAAGACAATTAAATGTAATAAATTTGGTGTAAGTCTAAATTCTAATTTATTTAACCATATATTTAAGGTATATATGTCATTATTTTAGTTAGTTTTAAATTTGGAAGAATTATGATAGTTATGTTTGTAGTTGAGAGGTGAAAATAGAAATTCTGAGTAGTTCATATAGTAAAAAAATCGGGCTTTTGTTTGTTGGGTTGTAACATCTCTAAAAAAGTGAGAGTGAGGTTAGAAATTTTATTGGGTGCAATCAGTAATTATAATTTCCCTTTTTCATTCACAGAAAAACAACCATCTCCTCCTCCCGGTCCTTCTCTGCAAATCAAAAATCAAACTTTTTATCTTCTCTCGTTGTGATTTAAGGCTACAAGCTAGCAAAGAGAAAAATATAGAACATTAATTTTGAGTTTTGTTTTAAGTAAGTTCTTCCTTTTTTTTTCAATTTTTGTCTCTCCCTCTAAGAAGTACATGCGTGCTCAGGGTTGTTGGGGAAAAGATTTTTTTTGTGAATTTGAGCTTTTGTTGAATGCTTTTTATAGCTAGGATTTAAGTATTTGAGGTAATCAATGGGTTCTTTTGTGTTTTGCTTCATTATCTTTTTCAATTTTTGTCTTCCTTAGAGTATAAGGAAAGTTCAAGGTAGGAGAAGTTGACTTTATTCTAAAGTTCAATTTAGGTTTTAAGTGATAAGTTGATGAGCTAATTTTGTATAAGGTTAATATTCTTGAATGTATATAGTTGTTGATTGAATTTATAATTTTGTTAGATTGTTAAGTTTGAGAATTTTTGTCTCTAATTGGATGAGTTATTACTTATTTTTAATATTGGAATCAGTTTTGATATTTATTGGTGTTTAATGATTGATTATACTTTATTTATTTTTAAACTATGATTTAGTGATAACTTGCCTAAGTATAATAAGGTGACATGCCAAAATTATTAGAGAAACAAATGACATTATCAATATTACCTTTTATAAAATGAGGTTTTTACATGTTAATATTAATGTTAGATACCAATTATATATTTTGACGTAATTGATTATTAAATTTAATTATTATTTTTATTTTATAGTTATTTAACAACCAAAATCTATTTTGGTGATTACTTTAATCACAATTAACAATCATTTTATTTAATAGTTAAAATTTGGTATCTAAATAACTTTTTTTCTTGTAATGACTTTATTTACAAAAATATTACTACCCATCTATTTTAAATAATATACATGCCTATAATACATAAAGATTGCAACAAAATTCACCCAATGTTATCAATTCTCACTTATTTCATTTTCAATGTCAAAAAACTTGTCTTTATAAACATTAAAATATCAAATTACCCCTTACTTCAATCCATTCTACTTGAATTTTTCATAAATGCACAAGAATAAAGATTATACCTCCGTACTTGTGTGCCTGATTTCCCTCAAATTGATGAAACAACTCCTCCTTCACCTTACTTCAAACAATTTAATAGATACCACTCAACATCTTTAGCTTCACAAACTTTACTTCCAAATTTTACAATAAAAAAAACAAAAATAAAAACATAAAACTAAATAGAAAAGAAAAATACTGATTGAACCGAACCTAAACTTATTTACTAAATTCACGAATAAAAAAAATTCATAGAAAACACAAAGTGAAAGAAGAAAATGGAGATTAAGAAGGAGGAGAATGACCGAAGTGAACAAAACCTCTTCTGTTATAGAATGTCATTGATTATTCTGAAGATGGTGTGCACTACCACCAAGGAGACTTCGTGAGGGTTTTGTTTGTTGATGAATGATGGAAAATAGGTAATTGGAGTAGAAGTCACGAAGAAAACCAAAAACCAAAATAAGTTTGCTTTTGTGAGATATAATGTTAGAATAAAAGATGAGTACACAAACAGTGTTTACCAGGACGATGATGATAATAGACAGAAGAAAAAGAAGGCAATGTCAATAATTAAAAAAGTTACATTTTTTTAATCTTAAAAACTTACTATAAATAATGAAGTTACATTTATTATGATGATTGAAGATTGATTCATCATCACAAGTACTTTAGTAACTTATAATAAACCGATATAATTATAATTTTATCATCTTCTTACTTCCTTTAACAAAGTTATTCTTCTTTATATAAAGGTGTTATTGTTTACACAGAGTTGACTTTTAAAATACTTTTATGATTTTTTCTTTACACAAAATATTTATTCTCTATTGTCTCCTTTTTATACGAGATTGTAGTTCTGCATTAGTCAAAAATAGTTAACAAAATTAAAATAAAATTTCAGTTTTAAAAGAATTAAATTCGCATTTTAAAATGGGACTTATACTCCATCTCTAATAAATTTTAAAAATAATTTATTTCTGTAATATTTTAATGAAATTCCTTTACTTTGAAAGGTGATAAATGATATCAAATTGTTACACAAGATAATATTATAATGTGTAATTCTTTCCATTTTGATGTTCTCTCATTTCATCATTTTTATCTCATTTAGTTTGTACTTTTTTATTGTTATATTTTTTTTATTTCATTTTATTCTTCTACGTTATAGAATTGCAATAATATAAAATTTTAAGAACCTACTTAGATACAAGGTTAACGTGTTTTTATAAGGAATATAGAGATATATTTAAAAAATAAAAATTTAACTGAGGCTGCCTTAAAAAAGTATCATATTAATATTGATTTTTTAAGATTTAGCTAATATCAACCATTTATTTATTTTTATAAATGAATTATTAGAAAAGTATTAAAAAATTAATAATCTAATAAAAATATTAAATTTATAAATGGATTATATTATTTTTAAACTACATGAATTGTTAATAAAATAATACTAATACTCAGTAATAGTGATGTGATTATTATCGAAAGAAGTATATTAACACTAAATTTGTTTAAATTCAATTAAAAATCAATAACATTAAATGATAGATGGAATGAATTAGATATCTTGTTGAAAATAAAACATTAGAATTACTTAAATATAAATTTTCAATAAAAAGTTTTATAGCTTAAAATGTTAGAAGACTAATATTTTGTATGGCATGATGAAGTCTTCAAAATTTCCCATTAAAAGCCAAATTTCTACACAAGGCTGTAGTTTATGGAATAAACTATACTTTCAGTGTTAATTGTTGTCAGAACTTCACCAAGAATTGATACAGGTTAAACCTTTAATAATTTTAATACTTTATTAATATAATTTTGTCCTCCAACTTTGATTGATCTAGAAGATATATATTTGACTTTTTTTTTTCTTTTTCTTTTCAATAAGCCAATTTCATCAATGTAGTTATAAGGGTACTCAAACCTAAACAGAGGAGAAAAAAAAACGTAAACCCTCACCCTCCCTTCAAACATTACACAGTAAATAAATGCCCTTTACAAATTTAAAATCTAGTTTTTTTTTTTTTTCAATTAACCGGAACCAAAAAAAAACTAAATAAACATGATATATTTAAAATAAATATTTAAATGACTGAAAATACCTTAATAAGAAAAATATTTAATGAAATCAATTTAAAATTTAAAAGTTTTAAATTGAAGATGATTTCTAATTTTTGCATGAGTTGACTTGCATCATATCAAAATTTCTCAGATTATGTACAAACATTCCCTATTATGTATATTCGAAGAAACACCCAACATATTATAATAATAATAACAATTATTATTATTATTTTAAAAAAATGTTATTATTATTAACGAAAGACAAAAACAGAAGCCTTGAAGCTGCAATTGTCCATCCATAATTTGAAGTCACCCTTATCCTTTTTGTCGTCCAAGTTTATAGCTTTAAGACCTTCAACTCAATTTTCTTTTATGTAATCATGCTCTGATTTATGTAATAAAGCATCAGATTAGGTCAACACGTATATATGTACTTAATGCAAATACACTATTACCCCAGTTAAATTTTGAAAAGGGACACGTTAGACTTAAAAATGATCTTTATCAAGTAATTAGGGCGTGCTTAAACATGTTATTTGCATTACCAAAAACCTGTTTAAGCATATAATGAAGCTGACCTGTTTTCATGATTACTGGGTGTTCAATTAGGTCATCATCATGTAACAAACTTTACATAGGTCAATGTGTTTTTTTATTTTAAAAGATCAAAAATTAGGTTTATCAAAAACAAAAAGTTGACTACACCACCAACAAACTATTTATAGTGATTCTTATAAATTACTTAGTGCTCATTTACTAGTAAATATTACATTGACTTATTTTTAGTTTATGTGCCAATTCTGACCTATTGATTAGGTCAATGGATCTTATTTTTTTTCACACACGCAGCATTTTTCTTACTGATAAACAACACACTTAGTTGTTTATTTAATGTGTGTTTATTTTAGTCATTTTCCATATTAACGACCCTTCTCTTCAAATTTGCTAAATATTCTTGTTGTTGAAACATCTAAAGGCATATAAATAATTAAAGGTTAACTAATTGAACTTCTTATAGAGATTTAAAAGTGCATAGAAATTTGAAACATCAATGGCAAAAGGTATCATTTATGTGTGTATGATTACCGTTACTGAAATGCAGAAGAAGATGGTATTAATGGAGGAAAAACAAAGGAAGAAAAGTAGACTGGTATTGCAGGAAATAATCATTGGCAAGAGCGTCTTCACCTTTTTCTTTTTAGTTTCTTTTGGTTTGACATTGTAATTTAATGAAGGAAAGAACAAAGCTCATCACACTTTGTAATATTTTAAAATTTATATTTAATTATTTGATTTATCTGATTAGTCGGATACAGACTATTTGAACTGCAGATTAGATGAGTCATTCAAGTTGCAAATTTATATTAGGCAATTTTTTTAAAAGAAATTATTTTATTTTTGAATAATTAAAATAAATATTTCAAATTTTTTAAAAAACCACATTTATTATTTTAATAATTACTTTTATAATGAACTATAATTTTATATAATTATTATTAAATTTTAAAAAATATCATACCTCAAATAAAATTTAAAATTTAAAACGTTCATATAAATTTATAAATATTAAAACAGAATTTTCCATTAAGATAAAGTATCTATAAAATTATAATTCTTTATTCAAACTCAACTGTAATTATCCTTTTTTTAACTTTTATTTATCTAATATTACTTGATCATCTAATTCAACCTAACCATACTCTCAAATTTAGTTAGGATTTTTCTAGTAGTGTCCGATTAATTTTATTTGCTCAGACCTACTATCAAATTGTTATATATTATACTATTTTTTTATATAATATATATATATATATATATATATATATTAAATAAATAAAAGAGTAATTTTAGAAATAAAGTGATATTTTATACTTTCAAACGACTGATTTAATCATTAGCTTTTTCACAAATCTGTTGTGGCAATATATATAAATTTGGAGAACTGGTTTGACGAAAAGTTAACAACACGACGATGCTTAAAGTACAATGAATAGAATCCTTGGGAAAAAAAGATAAAAAAAAAAAAAAAAAAACAA
>Ga0209700_102363_pt1 | contig 38389 bp, 24 predicted proteins | sample SiratroredBW_FD_187528 | JGI IMG/M metagenome (GOLD analysis project Ga0209700, IMG submission 187528) | Root nodule microbial communities of legume samples collected from California, USA - Siratro red BW (SPAdes) (version 2) | ecosystem: Host-associated > Plants > Roots > Nodule | place: USA...
ATATATATATATATATATATATATATATATATATATATATATATATATATAATAAAATAGATTTTTAACATAAACATTTTGGTGATTATTTATACCATTATTTAAAATAGTAAAAGAATAAACACTTTTGTACAATATTAAAAATATTATTTAATTAAGTTTTAAGTATCTTATAAATTTTAATATTTTTAATTAAATATTTGTTTTTTATTCAATTAATTGTTTAAAATATTCTTTTTTATTTTTATCTAATTACTTTATCATTTAATTTTTTGTTGTCATGCAATTACTTATCTTTTCTCATCTTCAACTCATTCTTTTCATATCTAAGAATGAGTTGATCAACAATCTAAAAAAAAATATAAAAAAAAACACAAGCTGAAGACGAAAAGATAAAAATAATAATCATATTATCTTCTTGAGAACAAAATCATATAATAACCTATTTAAACGAAAATAAAATAAAAATATGTTGAATATATAATGAAATATTTTAGTAAAAACGTAATTAAAATATCTAAATTTATAATATATTTAAAGCTTAATTAAGTTAAATTATTTTATTATCTTATATACAAAAAGTAATTTATTTTAATATTTAACTTTTATAGTTTAAGAAACGATGGATCTATTATGTGTAGGCCGTAAAAAATGATTATCCATATCCAGGATTTTTGGACCGGTAAGGACGAGTTCTTCCTGGTAAGGGTTAGACTGAGCTAGAAAAGTTTTAGACTGAGCTAGAAAAGTTTTAGTTCAATTCTAACCCAACTTTAAGAAATTTTTTTCCAAATAAACTACACCGACTCAAACGCCATGGTCTTAAAAAATCTTTTTGGTATTCCGTAGGTGGAGGCCATAATCTTCGTCGTCCTAATCATCGTTTTTGTTTTCAAACTAGGTCTCGATAATTCCAACTGTTGTAAAAACTTGTTGATCAAAGTCAAGAACATCCCAGAAAAAGAAAAAAAGAAGTGGGACTTAGCTACTACGAATTAACACATTCAATCAAGTCTTTCCTTGTATATTTTGCTCTACAGCTATCTTCTTCTCACATGTAAAATAATGGAGAACAGAGTGGCAAGGCTCAAAGCAAAACAATCATTTCTTCAATTTTCTACAGCATGCAAATATCATATCATATCATATGATCTTCCATAAACTAAGTCCAGCGACATTGAAAGTGCTCCTACCTCTGACCTTCGGAAGCACCATGCACCGTTCACTAATAATTATCTGTATAATTAGTTCCCAATGTCAAAAAGACGTTTAATTAAGAGTGAGACATTCACTACGAAGAATCCTTCAAAATTTCACTAGTGGGGGCACTCACTAATCATCACAAACTCTAGTGACCCATTTCTTCTTTCTTTTTCCTCCCGGTTTAATCTTCTAATTAATATTTTTGGTGCTGTTTCAAAGTGGAAAAACCACATGTATCTATAGGCCGGTGTTTAGGGCCTGGCGGTGATGTGTCTTTAAAGCTTAATGGAAATTTATGATCTGAAGAACTTGGGTCGTGGCCTATACCTCAGGTGGACCACAATCTACTATGGCCTTAGATTAATTCACAGGCCCGTAAACTTTCTTCCAATTTCAATTCATATTCATATCATACTTATTTAAACAACATAGTAGAAAATGATTACGCTCACTTTTCAAGAATTTATGGTTTAATGTGACATAAGTATTAATGTTGGTAATTGTTGAACAGTGAATGTCTTAATCTAGGAATCAAGTTAACTGTGCATAAAGCAGGTGTAGATGACCCACTTATATATTTCATTTGCACGCGGGAATGTCATTTCGTAAGATTACGCTTTACAGTTCCATCTTTAGGTGAAATTAAAGCTGCAAGCAAAAAGTGGAACCAAAGCAAAGCAATTATTTTAGGAAAAGCATGCAAAGTAACCATTTTAAGCTCATGCTCAACTGCCCAAAAACATGATTCAAAGAAAATTTAGCTTCAGCTCCTACTTACTATTGAATCAGTGGATACAAAGTCAATTCATGAAATGGGTCTGTGAATCATTACCTTCTGACGTTGCTTTAGAATGGGTTTAAGTTAATGGTGTGTGGAACAAATAATTAGCCTACAGTATTTTGGGTGTAGAGAAAAATTATTACTATTCCTTTTTGCATGCTCTTCACAATTAAATTGCTAAGTAATTAGTATGGAACAAGTGTAGTAAGTAAGGGAATATATGTGTACCTCTCTAACATCTATGGATAGTATCTGATTTGAAGTGGAACAGTGTGATAGTGTTTTATCGTACAGAAGAGTGGGCACAACCATTTAAACCAGTTTATTATGGCATTGTCATACCCCAAAAGTATGCAATTCCACTGTTCCATTAAATCATTGCTTTTCTTCTCAAAGTTCTTCCCTCAAATCATTCCGTAGTTTGCTTCCCTACGAAATTTCTAACAAGTTCCTGCTAAGTGATGTCGGTGTGCTCTATCAACCTTAACTTTGTAGGCCATTATATTTATATGTCTCCAGTTTTATAGCCTCCCTATATTATGTCTAAACTTGCTATCATTTCTGGGCCCATTACTTCAATATAATATATAAAAACATTACACCATATATATAAAACATATATTATATGTGTGTGTTTTTTATGGTTACCTAGTATTTGTTCTGATTGCTTCTTAATTTATTGGATTTTGTGGAAGGTAGATGGCAACCTGTTAGCTTTGATTTGATTATTTTTATTTTGTGAATTCGTTTTCAAAATATAATAACGTTTGAAAGTGGCAGTTACCAAAATAAATCCCTTTTACACTTTTTTCCGGTTATTTCTCTGCGTGTCTGGGGATGAGTTGGGTAAATAATCACATGGTTTTAAAATAATTATATGCAATTATTTTATGAAGTGGGGCACTGGTACGACTTAGTTGAAGGAAAAAATGAGTCTATTTTTAATCAAGCAAATTTTCTTTTCTTTTCAAGATGTACTATAAAATTGTTTTACAAAATAGACTAAAAAATAAAATACATTCAACTAAGACCAAATATTTTTAGTTTTTTTTTTTCAAAAATTTGAAAGGATTAAATTTAAAATAATCACATTACAGAAATTAATTAAAAGAATAATTTTTTAGTCGTTCTAGAAATTTTTATTAGAATATATTTTAATAAAAAAATAAATAAATTATCAAATGCAAAACAAATCGATTTGTGTTAACATGCTCTAAATTCGTGTCAAGTAAGCTTGGGTTAACGGGCATGTAAATGTAGGATGAAAATATAACTCATCACATTTGGAAATGGATTCACAAGTTAAATTGTTAAAGATCACCTAAAATTTTAAATATATATATTAAAAATATTCAATTCATTTCCTTTTATCGTATTACTTTTTTTTATTATGTATATACATTTATCTTTTCTAGTTTTATAAAACTATAAATCGATTTGGACATGTATCACAATCTTAATGGGTTAAGTAGGCAGACTAAGTGACTTAGAGTATCTAATCTCATTTTTAATAATACTTTTCATACATTTCAAATATTATGTCTTAAATTTGATTGATTCCCATTAATATTTAAATTTAAATTAAAATGGTGACATACTATGTTAAACTAAAAATCCATTTTTTTTAATTTCATTTTAAGTTTTAGTGATCACATTAGTTTTATAAATATAAAAGTAGCCTTTTTCATTTAAATAATTTGTTTCCGTTATTCTTTTTATTAAAAAGTGTATCTCTTTCAATTCTTTTATCCGACAAAATAGATACTCCACCATTAATAATGAAAGAATTTATTAGTTTTCACGATGTAGAAAAATTAGACATCCAATGTAAGAACACAACCACGGTAATTAGGCTCTAATTGGGTGAGGATATAATGATTTACTTAAAGAAACAAACATAAGCTGATTACTTAATAACCTTAGAAATGTTATAGGCCAAATCGTAAACAAATAAAATTTTAGGTTTTAAGCCATTATAGCAGAACATAGTCTACTCGATTATAAGTTTTCAAAATTGTACTAAAAAGAGAGTGGTCCAAAATTACAAGATTAGAAGTGTAATTTAATCATAAAGTATTAACTAGTTTAGAAAATACTAATACTACTAAACAAACTTCAGTTCTCCTAGATTTGAATTAAAGACTGTGATTAAAATAATCGAGTAAAATTTAAGTAAATAGATTTAATTAAGAATAGCACGGTCAAATAGTGGACTTCAATGAAGATGCATGATTTACATTTATATATATATATATATATAATGACCAAAACTATGTATGGATCATAGTAATGTTGTTGAAGGGTGAAATGAAAAGGATGTATAATAAAATGTGGAGAAAAAAAAAAAAAAGGTAGATAAGCATATATTTAAGAATTTAGGGACATGATGATGCTATTGTCATAAATTCACACATGGTGGTCATGATGCAATGAGGGATGGGTAAGGACACGCAAGAACAGGTGAAGAGTCACTGCTATCTTCCATTTTAGTGCAAGCTGGATGCAAGTGGAGCAACCATTTCACTCTGTCACCCCAAATATAGCACCATTCTTTTCTTTACAATTTCTATTTTCTCCTTCAATAAAACAACACATCTTTCTACAATAAAATCACACAAAAATAGACATGTCAGATACAATCAAATAAATCGTTTCCAAAATATCATTACAGAAAAATCCTTCTAATAGCTAATAAAATTTTCTCTCGAAAACAAAAGAAAAAATGAAGTCTCAAGCATATGATTATATAATGAAGTATTATTTTACTTTTTTTTTCAATATTAAAACTTGTATCTCTTCAATTTGAAAGATGTTATTAAGAATAGAGATTAATTTGTTCTCGTAAAATCAACTTATGAAATGAGAAATACATCTCACGTGTATATTAAAACTGACTTTATTCTAGAAATTTAAAGACATATCTGATGTTTATATTTATAATGGCTACTGGTCTATAATAGTGAATGGTACAAAAACATGTAGATCGAATTATGAACGAAGGACACGAGGCTAAGTCATATTTCATAATTTTTATTGTCTTTTAGTTTATTAAAATCTCTTGCACAATGTCGTCATTATTCGTGCACTAATTATGCTACTTCTCTTCTTTGTATTACGGTATTGTTAAATAAGTTTATTTTAGAAAATCTTCGAGCAATTTATTCTAGCAAGGCTTAAAGAAATTTGTTCTTTCATATTTCGTGTGTGTCCACTTTTGTTTAAAAAATCAAGTCATTTAAAAAAAAAATTGAAGACTTTATTCTAATCTTGTACCCACTTCAATGAGGCAACAAATAAATATATATTTGTATTCAATGTATATTTCTATAATGTATTTTACAATATATACATTTCTATCTAATATATATTTCTAACATAAAAAATCAAATTGTATAAACATTTAATATCTATATATATATATATATATATATATATATATATAAATATATACTTTTTTGAGTAGATTAGAAGTGTACATGACACGAGAGAACCAACAGTGACAAACAAATGAGTAGGTGGATAAAACTTGGAGTGTCAAGAAGAAAAAAATTATATAAGATGACAACACAAATAAGGAAAACGAAGAGGCCAAATAATTATAAACTAACCTAAAAACACATATTTTCTTAGTAAGAAAATCAATATATAGTTTGTCATACTACATCAATTACTAAATCAACTAATTAATGTAGTATACATCAGTTCCCTTACAATTGGTGTTGTTTGTTTTTTTTTTTTTAAAAATGTATATAATGAAGACTAGGGTGTTCAACCCCACTTGGAAAAGCAACAAATCTGTGTAAAATTACACAAAAGGTTATTTATCTAACCATGAATGTAGATTAGCCACAAAAAGACTATTAAAGTGTAGCTCAACATAATTCCTTAAAGTTCTAACGAGACATCATAAATACAGAGAATAAATTCCCAAAGTAAACAAAACCCACCTACAAATCAACACCAACAAGTTGCAAAATACATATAAAATAAAATCAAAGGCACCACTCAATTAGAGGATGATCACTCATGGATTTCATCAAAACCCAACTTTTCCTACTGGGACTATGCCACTTCATGATACCATCACCATGCAAACAAGTGTATCTGAACCCATAAGTTTGCCAAATTTCTACATCATTATCCGAAGAGTACCACACATTGAACCTTTAAGGGAAAATTGCACCTCCATGTACTGTAATTGATGTCTACTCTAATCTACCTTCTACTTAGTGTCACCTTCTCAAAGTATATAAAAGCATCAAGACAAGGCATAAACAATTATATAAGGCATGTAGCAAGTGATTTAGTATCTACGTAATATATCCGTCCCTTACTAACTGATGTAGTAAGTGTTGCACATGTTTACAAACCCTTTTGTTATTTTCAACGCTTCTATCATGACTGACGTAATTTTGACGATGTTATTATGCATTCATGCACTAGTGAGAATTTTTGTAATTTTCGGACTCCTACACAAGAAGACTGTTCTCCTTAGGAGAGAATAGTTAATGGAACTAACTCTTTTTACTAGAAAAATTTAGTCTGACAAAGTCTAAGAATTTAGTGGTTCTTTTAATGATATTAGCATTTTTTTTTACTGCAATTAAGGGCCTTCAGTGCACAAACTCATATATTATATTTTCAGGATTTTTTCCACACTTAACATTCTTGAACTTTAGATAATATATTACTTTAGTTAAAAGATACGTATTGTTATAAACCAATGTTATTGTACCGTTGATTTACTAGGGTTAAAACATATTTCATATAAAAGTGCTTTTGAAATCACTATTAGCAAAGTCTTTACATTCGCAAATTGAACTCAAGTCCTCCTAAAATATAATCATGATGCTTAACCTTTGTTGGGATTAATGGAACAGCAAATCGATATTTATTGTGTGGTAAGGTGATACCAAATTAAGAGCTGATGGTGGGTAAAAGCAAAACGTTAAGATGATTACTCCCTTTCTTTCTGTGCATTACGTATCTTTAGGCACGTAAAATAAAAGAAGTGGTCCTAATGATGGGTGTGTAATGAGGAGACTGAGATGAGATGGGAGTCATGTGCATGATGATTCTTAACTTCTGAGGAGTGTTTTTTCTGGTTTGCTTGCGGACATGTGTATAGGATACAAAACCCAAATTGGTGAAAAAGATGCAGAAGGGAAAAGGAAAGAACATGTGTGTCCAGGACTGTGTTTGCGTAGCAAGCCAAGCTCACTAGAAGAAGAATCATATATCTGACTTTGAAACATTCATTTATATATTAGGAATTAAAAAATGCAAGGTGATTGTGTCTGATATATGCAAGGATAGAAAGACACAGTGGAAACGGCAGAGGAAAAGTGAAGAAAAAAGTGAATTGTTGGTGAATGAATGGATGGAGGTGATGGTGGTGCGACAAGCAAGCTGGGGGTTCTGTTGTAGTATGGGGCCACAGTTTTCAGTGTATACGTATGTATGTGTATGAATATATGTGAGTGTGTGTGTTTGTGTTATTAGTACGTACACAGATGAAGCAGTGTGTGAGAGAGAGAGAAAAGCTGCAAGAGAATATAGAAATGCAAATCACGGTCGTCCCATTCTTTTTCTTGTCTTGTCACTATCCACTTCCCTTTTCCCCGCAATTCCCTCTCTCTCTCACCGTGCAGCTACCTCAACGGACACAACTTTTCCGTCCCGTTTTTAGTTTCTTCTTCATTCACCTTATTTCTCATTCTACTCACTCAAACGGGGTTCAAGAGAAGAAAGAGAGAGATATGTTGGTTTGGTTTGGTTCATGGCTGTGGTTGGTGACACACAAACAGTACACATAAAAAGTTTATTGTTTCTCATTCTGTCTTGTTCTATCTGCGGTTTCCCGCCAGCTGACACAACAAAATATATATCACAAAACAACACCAAATGATTTTTTTATTTAAGAAATAAACAATGCTTAAGTTCTATCTCTCTCTCTATATATATATATACATTCTTTTGGTTATTATCATGCAATGATGATTCGTTTGAAAAATAAAAATGCAAATCTACAGCATATATTAAAAGTGATAGATAAATATGAAAATAAAAGTAATATTTTATGTAGTATTATTATTTGACATGTTAACATAAGAAAAAATAAAAAGAAAAATCTGAAACACCCATACACGACACGACAAAGAGATTGAGTACTCTCTGTGTGCGTGTGTCAGAAGGTCCCATCAGACGTCTATCCGTCCGTTTTGGCTGTTTTTGGAGCATCACATGATGAAGTCCATCTACCACTTCACCAATGCCTCTAACTTCCCACCCAAACCCTTTTTCGTCTTTCTTTTCATCTTAATAACTTCAAATTTATAAAGAAAAATTCTTGTTAAGGATGGGTTTTCCTGATAAGGAAATGGCGCAAAGCAAGTTGGTTTTTTTATGTGTTAGTCATTAGGGTGTTGTAAAAGGATTAGAAGAAAGTACCTTGCCATGTAGTAAAATTATGATGGATGGTTGTTCAATGCTTTATTCCTTTATCTTATTTTGGCTAAAGTCTTTCTGACTCAATGAATTGAAAGTTCAAATGCTTCACTATTTTAACTGGTTTGTAATTACACGAAACGACAAGGGATGCAATTAGGGTGAGTTGAGAGGAGAATGAAATGAAATTAAAGTTATCGAGAGATGAATATGATTTGATGGGTATAGTATTTGATCCAAGGGAAGGGGTGTTGAAGAGGGGTGATGAAGAACCTTTCTGCATCAATTATTGGGGGCCGTTCCCAGATTTTTATGTGATTAGACTGCCCACACCTCTCTCCCATTTTCCAAACACACTTTCTTTTCTCTGCTCTTGTTATCAACAAAATTACAAAACTGGATAATAGCCAAAGGAGAGAAGAATAAAATATTATGTTTTTATCTCCTGTGAATCTAAAGAAAACTATGAAAATAAATTTCACACCGAAATAGACAAGTCAGAGATCTGGGTAGAGTACACACAATAATTTTCGGGGTGGAATCCGTATCTTCTCTTCTTTGTTTTGTAATGTTATTATGCATGCTGAGGTTTTTTTTTTAGTTAACACATGCATTATGGGTTATTTTTGCTCATCTTTCATAAAATCCATTTGATGTTGACTTAACTTTCCAGTGAATCGTAGTTGTTTTTTTATTTATGTTATTATTTTCATCAAAGTCTAGTTAACTATATTTTTAATGGATCAAACTCTAGTTAACTATTTATGCTATTGATTTTCATCAAAGTTTAGTTTATTATTTTTACTACTACAGTACTAAAATTAATGAGAAAATGATTAATATAACTTTTAAAAAATTCTTCACCCAAAAAAGTTTCTAATAATTTTGTAGTGTTCGTTGTCGTTAAATTGGAAAAAAAGGTTCATGTGTGGAGCCATAAGCAGCATGACAGTTTCGGTCGCAATCCCCCAGGTCAAAACCTTATACACGGGTTAATCCATTGCTACTATTCAGAATTGAACGTAGTTAACATTGTAATCAAGTTATTTTTACAATATAATAATATACACTGTTAAATTTATTTCTTAAACATGACATTTAGTATGATCAATTATTACTAACAGATTTACTTACTTACTTTAACTGTTAATTGGATGCTTGGCGTAAAATAATGAAGCCAGTAAAAATGTAAAGAAAATTAACCTTATAAGGACAGAGAAAAAAAACTAAAAGAATATATTATGCGAAAAGAATCTCATTAGTTATTTGAATTAAACGGACATGCAATTAAAAAGCAGGTGTATATAAAAGATAAGGAGGAAGGATTTGGTTGAAAACCCATCTTATACTAGTCCTATTGGGACAAGAATGCATTTTTTGTCATTTTTTTTTTAAATTACTTTATAATTTGATTTTAGAAAATCAAATTAGACTTAAATTTTTCTTTACTGAATTGTTGAAATTTGTATTTATATTAAAAATAGTACTCTAAAGCTTATAATTAAAACCTAATAAAAAATAATAAATCGTTTAATTGAAATTAATGAATGATCAAATAAAATATAAATCCCATGAAAAGCCTTGCAATAGAAGAGAAATTGTTGGGATTTTGAAGTTTTAAAAATATATTTTTGAAATAGAAGATAAATGTTATATGGACAAGCTGTTATTTGTTTTATTCGTTATCATAATATCAAATATTAATATTATCCCAATCTTAATTTCCTAAATCCAAATAATAAATAAATATATTTTTATTTTTATATGAAATATGTTTTTAAAGGATTGAAAGACTTTTGTAAAAACTAACGAAAATATGTTCAACTTCCTTCTTACCTTAATATATATTTATTTGAATTTCAAAAATTTGATTATTCCTCTTTCAATGCTTGATTTTATTTTCTTTCTTCTTTCTCTTATATTACATCTTTATTTAATTTGACATTCTTCATTATATTTGTTTATTTTATCAATTTCACTTCTTTGTCTATTATGAATTTCATGTTGAACCTTTGATTGATGCTAGAATGTGGTTTTTCATCTATTTTTTCTTTCTCCAGATCAAGCAAGAGATATCTATCTTCTTTTAATTTTGATCATTCTCTTGTATTTACTTTATTTCTAACCAACTCCTCTTTTATGAAATTCAAAGCAAATGTTTCATCTTTCATATGAACTTTGAATACTTTTAAATTGTTTGTATCTTTGATCACAAAGAGTCTGTTTTCAAATGACACCTTATAACATTTATCTAATAGTTGAGTAATACTTAAAAAATCTCTGATTAATCTTAGAAATATAATATAAGACATAAAAATTAATTTGAAACCTAACTAAATTTTAATTACAATTATTTATATACCTTCAACAACAAGTTATTTTCCATTTTCAATTTTTACTTTATAAATATATGATTTGTTTAGCTTTTTAAAAGTTTGTTGATCATGAATCATATGACTTTGTACAACCACTATCTATAAGTTATCAGTTTATAGATTTATTGACAGTACCACGTAAAGTTGTAAAAAATAGTTGATCTTCTAATTCTTTTTTTACAATCTTAACATTTTATTGGGATTTACATATTTTTTTCATGTGTCCCAATTTATATATATTTTTCATTTGTCCCAATTTGTCACATTTTTTGGCATTATACATTTCGTCTCCACCAACATTTGTTATGTTAGCTATTGTTTTTCTTGCAACAGGGACAAGATGGAAACTGTGGGTCTTACTGTTTTGGTTATATTTTCTTATTTTGTAGTTATTGACTTCGAAAATACTTTTGTAAATTGTAGTATCTCCTCTTATTAATCTTATCTTAGTTGCTCACGTGTTTGCAGAGCATGTGATTTCTGTCAAAAGTAATTGTAGACAGATCTTTTGTGTTTTTCAAAGAAGTAATAAATACTTTGTATATCTCCAACACTGTTACCAAAGTTTGTTTCTGAAGGACTTTGGAATGTGTAAACTCCTTACCCAAAAATTTAATATTGTTAGTAATACCTAACAATTGGTTTTAATATTTATTATTTGTCTTTGACTCTTTTATCCTTAACAGTTCAAATTCTCTTATCAAATTTAACACTTTCATACCTTGAATATTCTTTCTTTTTTCTTCATATTCTCCTTTTAAATAATTCCAAACTTATTTGGATGACTTAAGATCTTGATATGAGTATCAATATTTAAACATCAGCAAACAAAATGATACTATCTATAAGTTATCATTTTATTGATTTGTTGATTGTGCCACATGCAGTTGGAAAAAGTAGTTGCTTCTCTAATTCTTCTTTTACAATCTTGACATTTTATTGGGATTTACATATATTTTTCATGTGTTCCGATTTACATATATTTTCCATGTTTCTCAATTTGCCACATTTTTTGGAATTATACATTTGGCCCCACCAACATTTGTTATGTTAGCCATGATTTTTCTTGTAATAGAGACAAGATGGAAAATGTGGGTCTTATTGTTTTGATTGTACTTGGTCATTTTGTAGTTCTTGACTTCGAAAACACTTTTGTAAATTGCACTATCTCCTCTTATTAATCTCAGTTGCTCTTGTGTTTATAGAGCATGTGACTTCTGTCAAAAGTAATAGTAGACAGATCTTTTGTGTTTTTCAACAAAGTAATAGATATTTTGTACATCTCCAACAATGTTACCAAAATTTGTTTCTAAAAGACTTTGGAATGTGTAAACTCCTTATCCAAGTAATACCCAACAAATGATTTTAGTATTTATTATTTGTCTTTGACTCTTTTATCCTTTATGGTTCAAATTCTCTTATCAAATTTAACACTTTCATACCTTGAATATTCTTTCTTTTTTCTTCCTATTCTCCTTTCAAATAATCTCAAACTTATGACTTAAGATCTTGATATGAGTATTAATTTTTAAACACCACCAAACAAATATGATTTCGTCTTTGTTTTCTGTCTTTTTACATGGATAATGGTGAGATTTTTAGGTAATAACGTATTAACAAGGTAATCCTCTTCTACCACTTCGTATAAATTTAGTCTTCTAAATAAAGATATTTTCAAAAAAAAATAATTTTTTGAAAATTAGTTTATATAAAAAGATATTAAGTAAATATTCTTAAAAGAAAATGTTATTGTGTAAGAAGAGCATGGTGTGTGTTTGGTATGTTTGAGTAGGTTGGTTGTGTTTGAGATCGGGGAAGACAATGGCTGGCTATTTTCCAGGCTTTCTGATGTTTGCGATGTGCCGCCTTGCATTTATCTTCGGTTTCAGATGCCGTAAAGAATGTGTGTGCTTTTAGCAGGTCAAGAGATGCTCACTCATTCTTTGCTTCCTCAATCTCAAAATCATACTATCAACTCTTGAATTTTCTTCTCTTCTTATAGGCCATTTCAACAAGTATTTATGTGTGTCTTGAGCAAAACTATATCGTAGCAAGCAAGTTAAACATGCCAAAGTAAGAAGTTGGAAGCTGGGAAAGTAAAATGTATTCTCAATTGATTGATAAATTAATATACGCGTTATTTTGGTAGAAAATGAAGGTTTCAATGTCTACTAATAATTGATGTAAATTAAATTTGACTTATGAAAATATTTAATTATCTTTAATCCTTTACAAGTAAAGCCTATGGCTAGTATTGAATATGAAGAAGAGCAGTAGGTATTTGAATTAGTTTAGCGAAGTAAGTGCATGATGACGCCAAAAGCTCGTGACCCCTGTCGGAGAAGACCGCACGTAGCAACAGCTGCCTTTGATGCTGACAACATAAATTTTTATTTTAGTATTAATAATAATAATAGTAATGGTGATCACTCATTCTACCACTACCACCCTAGTACCTATCACTCAAATTCTGTTTGTTCTTTGCAAAAATCATAGATGTAGACTTTAAGTTTAAGTCTAAGAAATAAAAGAAAGGTAGGGATTAGAAAAAGTAGGAATAAAAAATTAAAATAAAAATAAAAAGTAAAAAATATTATCCAATCCAAATGTGTGCAAAGGTACAATGCTTCTTCCTCCTACCTACAACCCTACCGCCACAACATTCATAAGCAACACCCACTTCACTCCTCCGGCCCCGCCCTCCTATGTGGGTACCAACCAACCAATCTTCTTCAGCTCCGCTAACTACACGCGCCGCCCACGCGCCCCCTTCAACTACGCACTCAGTTTCAGTGCTTGTCATGCCATTTGGTGAAGCGCGTTGTATGATTTTGGTCTGTCCCCAACTTTGGTTATTTTCATTACTTTTTAATTGTATTATTATCTGTATACTACTATTTTTTTTTCTTTTTTTGATTAAATTAATTATTTTAGACTTAAATTATATTTTATCTTCTTATTTTAGTTTTACATTTTATAACAATTTTTTTCTCAGAAACACGGGTTTGTGCAAAGCGAGTTAGAAAAAGTAGTCCATGAATTCTAAGTGGATGAAATCCCTTTATCGTCCTTTAAAACATGAGAAAGGGAGACAAAAATGTAAAAAAAATGTGTTTATTTGTTCATTTTGTATAAAAAATAACCATGTCTCTTATGTTTGTCATTGCCTTCCTCTTTTTTAAGAAAAAAAAAATGAGAAGCCACGAATATGAAAAAAAAAAAAAATGAAACTTGTGTCGTTTATTAACAGTGAAATTAAAAGCCAAGAAATGAAAGAATAGTGAATTTTCACTTTCATATGCAAAATGTGTAGGAATTACTCGTTTTACAAACAGTCTTATTCCTTGGAGTGAAATGTGAAAAAGTGACAAAATTGAACAATGAAATAAAAGAAAGATATAGAAAAAAGTGTGGATCATGCATAGAATATTACACTCTTATGCAAAGTGAACAAAAACATAAGAATGCATTAATTTGTTCACATTATAGCAAAATAAACTCTTCCTTGAACTTCTTCTTAATATCATCCTCCACTTATGAAAAAAAAAAATGAAAAAAAGGTGGATGAGAATGTAAATAATTGATGTGTTTGTGTTGTTTACTAATAAGGAAATAAAGACAAACATATATAAAAAATGTTATTGAAAATTGTGTTTAAGTCACTATTTGTAAAGTATGTATTGTTGACGTGGATGAGTGTGTAGAAATTTAAAAGATTAAATTTGTTTAGATGAGGATATTTGGTAGGATATAGAAGGATGAATTTGTAGGAGATGCTCCTGGTATATTTACCAAGAAAGTCATATAAAGACAGGCTCAACACTTATGTAAAGACAAAAATACTCTCTCATTAAGTGTAAAGACAGGAGTAAATTTATCATTTTACACTTTTATCAATTTAAAAAAATTAAAATATCAATCACATCTATCTTATCACTCACAAACTTTCTCTTCAAATCTCACAATCTATCCCTTAATCCAAACAACCTAGTCCACTCTCTCAAATATTCTTAAATCTACTCTATCAAATTCATTCAAATCCATCTATTAATTTAAACCATCTATTAATCTAAATAAATTATTATATATTATAAATTGACATTATTTTCAGGAGAACTCTAACACGACATTATCTCCAGGAGAACTCTAACACGACATTATCTCCAGGAGAACTCTAACACACATTTCTCACACTCAGGCATGCACATCTTATGTGTCAGACTAAATATTTATGGATGGTTCAATAGTTGTTCGATAATGAACGACCCAACAAGTCAAATAAATCTCATTAGGATAGACTTTGATATCATGTATTAGAAAATGAGTTTAAACATAATTCATCGTTATAAAATCGTCTTATAAGATAAGAATTATCCCAAATTAATCTTATCTCTTATATGTCACCTAATTTATTTTCCACTATCATATGCAAAAGAACTACATAAAAATATTTAAAATTATTGAACTTATATCAAAGCCAACACTATCCTTAAATTTGTCATTATCATTATCGTTTTATTGTGAAAGAAATGAAGGAAGGATAAAAAAAAAAGACACTTTATGTTGTTTAGTAGAATTTTAATAAATATGTGGATGTAAAAGAAAAAATTGTAGTATTCCTCTTCATATGGCAAGAAAAAAAAGAGGAAAAAATGGAAAAAGTGATTGAAGCTTACGTTTTTTAATAGTAGTGATATAAAGAAGAAAGACAAAAAAAAATAGTTGTCCCCACAAAATTGAATTTCCAGTCTCATATGTAAAGGAATATGTAGAAATATTTTAATTATTCACCTTATAACATAATGCACCCACTCTTTAATATTATTTTTGTCTTCCACTTCTTATGGTGAACAAACGAAAATGAGGAAATGAAAATGCGAAAAGTGACTGAAGCTTATGTTATCCAGTACCAGTGAAATAAAGAAGAAAAGATATGAAAAATATATAGTGGATCCTATATAATTGAATTTCCTCTTCTTATGTTGATTTGTATCATTGAATTAAAGAAGAAAGATATAACAAATAGTGGATTTCACACAATTGAATTTTCGCTTCCATATGCAAAGAAACACATTGAAGTGTTTCTTATTATTGCTATCAATGATTAATTTTTTTATTTCTTTTAAATTAAAAATATTATTTCATTTCCATATATTGGTTAAATAAAAAAAACTAATATTTCCCTTCACATTCTTCTCATTTATGAAACACAATGTTACTGACGAGTATTTTTAATGCGCATGCTAAAGAATTATATTTTTCTTTAATTACTTAAACCGAACTTTTCAATCCGAAAAATTTGAATGTTCACCTTTTATATCTGGTTTACTACCGGCTGGTTATGAATATATTATAGAGTCGAATTTAAAAGGTTGTTTTATTTTGATGTGAAATGAGTAAAATAGAAAGATCCATACAGAAAAACAAAACTGGAAAAGAAGTTCACATATGGTTCCAGAGGGTTGTTCTCTATCATAAAGATTTGCATTAAAAACTGAGATATATTATTGAAGTAAAAATTATCCCTTTTGTCATTTGTCCTGGCTTCAGAGTGGAGAGAGTAGTACTACTGTCACCCAAAGTGAAAAATTTTCGCGGTTAATCTTGCGTACGCATTCATGCGGAAGCGGTGAAAAACAAAAAGGGGACAAATTACGGAGTGACCGGAACAGCCGGTGGAAGGTGAGGATCTTAAGAGAGAGAGATTTGTATATTATGCTCTAATTGTCGTGTCCTCCCAAAACAGAGAACCGCAAAAGTATATGAAGGAATACACCTTTGGACAAAGAAAGCACGACGAGAGCAGAGAACAAAGAGAGAGAAACACTGCCAGAAGAGAGTACTGAGACCCCCTTTCAAATTTTTCCACCACTTCTCATTAATAGGACTCAAAAGTTTAAGATTTTCGACAATTTTGCAAAATGGAATTCGAGGATCAAGAGGACCAGGAGGAGGAGCAGTGTATGAGTGCCGCAGCTTTCGACCCGACAAGGATGAAGGTTCCGGTCGGCCCGGAGGCCGTCATGGCGGCGCAGCCAGTCAGAAGCAGCACCAACGGTGGCGCTGGGAGGGCGCGCTACAGAGAGTGTCTGAAGAACCACGCCGTCGGCATCGGGGGCCACGCGCTCGACGGCTGCGGCGAGTTCATGGCGGCAGGGACGGAGGGCTCCCTCGACGCGCTGAAATGTGCAGCCTGCAGCTGCCACCGCAACTTTCACCGCAAGGAGAGTGACGGGGCCGGCGCTTCCCTCGGCGGCGGCGACCCGTACTTGGTTTCGCACCATCACCTTCACCACCCTCCTCCGCCGCAGTTTGCGGCGTACTACCGGACCCCGACTGGGTACCTTCAGGTGGGGGGGCAGGCGCGCGTGACTGGGACGCTGGCGCTGCCGTCGACGTCCGGCGGCGGCGGGACGCAGAGCACTCGGGAGGACCAGGAGGACGTTTCGAACCCGAGTGCAGGAGGAACGGGGTCCAAGAAACGGTTCAGAACAAAGTTCACGCAGGAGCAAAAGGACAAAATGCTTGAACTTGCTGAAAAACTAGGGTGGAGGATTCAGAAACACGATGAGGGTGTGGTCCAAGCCTTCTGCAACGAAACTGGGGTGAAGCGTCACGTTCTCAAGGTTTGGATGCATAACAACAAGCACACTCTCGGTAAGAAGCCCTAGTAAAGTGCGCAAATTCCGATGTTCAAACTTCTTCAACCCTTAAGCTCACTCACCCACCCACCCACCCAAATTGTTAGGGTTTCTTTCTCTTCTTATTATGTTAGTGTTTGAGGATGTAGGCAAGTTAATTAGATCAACTTATTATTGCTGCTGCCCGTGGACTAATTTAATTTTCTGTTCAGTTCAAAAAATCAGTCTTTTTATGATGTCGTTCTAGTGTTAGAATTCTTTTGCAGTTTCTTACAATGGTGGTGGTGGTGACGCGTTTCGAACCTCTTTTTTTTTTTTTTTTTTTTTTTTCTGGTGGATGATGATGATGATATCAGATATATATAGGTGACGAGAAGGGTTAATTGATTAAGATGACATCTGTTTTGTTTGTCTATAATGAAATGATAACTCTATCCTAAGACAGTTGTTGGAACTAGGAAGCAGGAACTTCCTCGGTAGCATCAATGTACACGTTCTCACTCACCTGCATTTTCCGTTTTTCATGTCTTCGCTAACACCGCGCACTGAAAAAAGTGACAAAGATCTTTGTCCTAGTTTGTGCCTCGTTTCAGCTTCCCCGTCATGCATTTTCAATTTTTCTTACCTTAAAACTTCTTGACTTTCTTTCAGTGTTCGACTTGTTTAATCTTTGCAAGTTTAATATACATTAGTTTGGATATAAGATGATTAGTTGTGAGGAGTTTGTAACCCTTGGCCTGTTTATATGGCATTAACTTTTTGATGGGGTAGAATACGTGTTGAGTTCCTTTGGACGTTGTTTTCTCAAACGAGCTAGAAATCAGTAACACTTTCTTGAGATGTTACATGATCAACTGTGGAGGGGGAAGAGGATGAGTCGGAACCAGTTTTGTTTCTATTAGTGGTTGGGTCTTTCTTCATCATGACCTGGGTCTGACCGTGGAAAGGGACTGTTGTAATTAATGTTTTATTTTATTGCATGTGAGTTATGTGAAGTTTGAGAGGCATTATTTTGTGATGTTCTCTTTTGTGCTGGGAAGAAGAAATTTTGTAAAACTCAAATCCTTATGTGGGGTAAATGTAAATTTACAGTTTTTTCTGTCCCTTTAATTTCCTTCCATATTATCTCTGTTTTTGAGTTGGAAAATAATATTTTCCTTTGTATCAAGTTAGCAAAGAAGCTATAAGCACATAGAATAAATACTTATAAATAGGGACATGAGCTTTTTTTTTTTATTATTTATTTATTCGTGCAGCTAGCAGGTATGTGAGTTGTACTGAAGCATGAATGAGGTTTAGAGAGGCATGGGGAGAGAATCTATTAGTATCCGTAGAATCTGAGTGACGTGTGTTCCCTGGTTCTCAATGATGGTTGAAGGTGTTGCATTTAAGAATGTGGAGTACTTAAAAAGCTTAAGTAAGAGTAGTAGTATAGATATAGAAGGTAGTTGATGAATGTAAAGCAAGGGTAATGTGCATGGTAAAAGGGGGACCTGGTTGATTACTTGGGGAAAGATAGAGAAGTGTGGTACTTTGTAAGGTTCCTAATTGAAAGTGTGATGTTTGAATTATAGTAGCAGGATATGATGCCTTTATGGAGAGCTTGCTTCTTAAGTAGAGCAAAGGCTGGGCATTACCTATTACACGTTTAAGATGCTTTGCTTGTTTTGGGGGGTCTTTAGCATGAGTTAAAGCTGCGTGGTTGAAGTGTGGTCCACACAATATATAATGTAATGTAAGGGTTTGGTGCAAGTTTTGGTTATTGCATGAGATAAGATACAAAGGCCTACATACCCGTATCTCTCCTACCAACATGTCCATCACTTAACGGATACTGTCTATATTCTCCCTTCCATCATTCATTTCCCACAACTCTTCTCAAAACCTGCATCCCCGTCAAATCACCCTATTCTTCCTACAACTCACACCAGAACCACCCATGCTTCTTTTCAGTTCACCAACTACGTACCATCACTTCATCTAATGCTTTCTTTCTATGGAAACACAGTGATCATGTTGGCTAATCATAACCACTATTTGCATGATGGCTGAGGGAATTCATCTTTCTCTCAACCCAAAATTTTGGTTAAGACTTGAATTTATGTTTTATATAATATCATATAAAAATGGTAAGTTATTTATTTACTTCAATTTATATTTTCAAACTTATAAACGTATAATCAGTAAGGACTGTTATAAACATGACGTGAATACGGGTAGTTTTAGATTTCCACTTCCCTTAGAATAAATAGTAAGAAAAAATTTGGTTAAATTTAATAAGCAGATTCTCCATTGAACACGCATAACTAACATAATGAAAGAGAAATGGTTTACTTATACTTCTGGAAAAAACCTGAGTTATAAAATTCTAATGACCTCAGCGTACCGGAGGAATGTTGTTTTGGAAATCATTTTCTTATTACAACACAATGAGAGTGATAAAAATGGGGAAATTAAAATATGAAATAAGTTAAATGACGTAATGAATAAAAATACACCAAAATTATGTGTGAAAATAACATCATCCTAAGCTCCGCGGTTGTGAGCCTGATTAAGTTTTCTCTGTTAGAGAAATTTTATTAATTTTAGGCTATTATTATTATTATTATTAAATGACTTTTCTTAAGGATAAAGTATATAAATTATAGTTCTATATATATGATGTGAAGATTTTCATAATTAAGAAAATATCATTGCTTTGTACAGCTAGCTAAAGCAGACCAAAAGCAACATGAAAGTTCAATAATCAATAACATGTATATATCAAATAAAATAAATCGTTTAAAACATTATAAAGGAGAATTTTCTTTTCGAGTAAAGAAGACTGTCAATAACTACTCTAGTCAAGAAATTAAAGCTGAAAAAATTTTGAACGTCTGTTATTGGAAAACACTTTTATTGTAACATTGAATTTAACTCGTGAATTTCAATATAAAAAAGGTCATTTTTTTTTTATAATTCCTTAGTATGGCTAAAAACACCTGTTAATTAGCAGAACTCTAATATAAAACATGTTAGTGAAGGATGCCATCTTTGCGAATTGTATAATCATAAAAGCATGCACATGTAGATACAAATTTCTCGTTGTTTAATTTCTACATTTATATATGTTTGTGATTATACAATTAACATGACATGTGAATTTCTTTTCCAGTGCATATTTATACTGACATATATATACAGCAGTGTTGTTATGGAGTTGGAATGAAATAATTCAGCATGTTCACTGGTTGTTATTGTTTCTTACTTTCTTTAAACACAAACCCGAATTGGAGAGAATAAAAGTGAAGCGAAGATGTGTTGATGGAGAATGGTGAGAGCATGTTATGTTGAAAAAAGGGCAAAGAAAGAGGTGAGAAGATGTGAACTAAGGTTAGAGATTTAGCATAAAAATTAAGTAGAAGAATGAAGTAGTTAAGGGAAAGGAAAAGTGAAAAGAGGAGAATATATATATATGGGAGAGTCAAGTGAAAGGTGGTGAGAAGTAAGAAGAGTTTGGAAGGAATAGAAAGTTTTGGCAAAGGAAAAATTGATGATTCGAAAGGAAAAAGGAGAAAGTTTCCAAGGAAGTTGGCTTTGTGAGCTTACCTTCAAACTTCCCGTCCCTACTGCTTCCCAATATCCATACAATCTTATTTTCCTTTCACAATCATTCCAACACCAATCTTTATGCCCCCACATTCACTCTATCTTCCTTATCATTCAAAACTATAACATTACAATGTAATAGAAACCATTTCTTTAACACTTGTGTCATCTTTTTCCTGTATAATCTCGCTGGGCCACTTGGGCTTTCTTTTCTAATATCACGGGCCTGGCAAGAGGATGCCCGTCTTTTTTGACAGGGGCTCTGCATTATGTAATCCTATATAAATTAAAAGTTCAATTAGATAAAACATACTTGCAATCTAAAATATAATTTTATGGGTGAAGTTTAAAAACATGGGGTGAAGGATACAACACCCTTTTGACAGACAAGACGCTGAATGCGTGGGCCAGGACTCCCCTTATCCTGTTCTTTTGTCCTCTAAACCATATCGATATATTATATTTTCAGCTTAAATATTTTTTTATTGTTATTCTATTTTAGTCTCTTTTTTTTTTTCATTTTAGCCTTTATAATATGCAGATAAGTTATTATTATTCGCCACCAGTATATATGTTTAAAAGAGAAGACTAAAAGTCAAGCAATTTTTGTTAGAAACTAACAACGTATTTAAGTTTTACTTTAGCATAAACCATAAAGATATGAAAATATGATAAAATGCTACAGGAAACTAATACTATGGATATAAGTGTAGGTAAAATATGAACAATAAAAATCCATTTAAAATAAGTGTGCTGAATTTTATTAATAGCTAACTACGTACATGTTTATTTTTTTTATTTTAAATTAAAAATTAATTTGATTATGCAATGTAATATGAATAGTATATTAAATATATTCATGGATTATATAATTTGTAGCATTAGTAATTGACGTTTGTGATATAAAATCAGTAGCAATGCTGAATAGATTATATATTTCGTAATGTGAAAGACTCGTGTCTAAGTAACTTACATTTCTCTCCAATGAAATAAAAAGAATTAATTACTTCTCCATTTCATGCCATCTGAGAATGCTAGTTAAGTTAAAACAACTTTCAAATATCAATTTAAACACACTTAAAATAGATGAAATTTTAATGAATCTATATTATAATAATTAAACATTGTTTTTTACATTTACAAGGTTTAGAAAACTACACGTGTATTTTAAAACATTTAAAATTATTTGATTAATAAAATAATAAGATTTGAATAAAAGAAGTAAAACCAATACCAACTTTTAATCTTCTAATAACTATTTGTTCCTGATTCTCACATCTTCCAGTGCTAACTGTCCACACGTTAAGATTTTTTTTTAATTTTTATTATTGGGTTTGAACAATAAATTTAAAATTGTGATCGTCAATATTTAATAATATTAAAAATAAAGATCGTCTATTTGTTGAATTAACAATTATTGCTGACAAAGATAAAATATATGTAATTGTAGAATATATACAAACATAAAAAAGGTCGTACAGATCTCAAAGTTTAATTATAAATGTTTCATACGTCATATTTATACACCATACTAAAAATTCGCAAAATTTTATCGAAATTCTTAAAAATAATCTGTTGAAATCTATACTTTTTTGAATATACTAACAGATTCTTTTCTATATAAGTTCTAAAACTTCTTATTTAAATGCTGCTTGTTGCAAATTAGGTCGTAGGTGATAAAATGTAAAGGAACTAATGCATGCCAAGGTTAATTTCGATTCAGAAAAACCTACAATTCACTTAGATGGCATTAACTATTGTATGTGACGCAACAATGGTGTTTGTGTTGAAGAGTTCAATATACAAGGCCTCGGACGTGGTTCTCAAGCTACTTATTGTGACAAAGGGTAGTGTTATGTTACAAATGCAGTAATTAATCTAGTTTTCTTTAAAAGTGAAGTTTAGCAAAGAATGAGGAAGAAGATATCCCATTTAAGTTCAATACATCAAATTATACATTACTTCATCATTTGTTATTAGGAAAAATCATTCCAAACTGTACTATTATTCTTGCAAACAAAATAAAATAAAATTCACCAATCAAAACAAGCCCTTCAAACCTTCCACCCCAATTGAAGTATCTTCTTTTCCACACTTGCATTCTGTTTTACTAGCTCAAAGGAACCAGCTTTCTTTCCCCTCCCACCGTCGGTGCTTAGTTTTTTCCCGTTGTGCTTTGAGCTGACACTTGATAATCTGCTGCAACAAACGGGGCTTGAACCTCCTCTCAGGGTCTTTACCCAATCAACCTTCTTCACTTCCTTCACATTTTGTGGCCTAGAATTCCGTAGATAAGGACCACCCTTTTTTGCAGCTGCTTCATTGTTCACCTCTCTGATTTCAACTTTAGTTCTCCCTTCCATTCTTATGCTTATCTTGACTTCAGAAAGTGCTCTAGCTCGGTCATTGCAAAGTTCAAACGTTTCTTTTGCACTTCTTTCCTTCCTCTCCTGGTAAATCCGGTGCAACCGAAGAGCAAGGTGGTATATACCCTCCTTGATCTCTTTTTCCAAGTCCTTTTCAATCTCCATTCCAAGCTCGCTTCGTATCTTCAACTCCTCGGCCGAAATAGGAACGATGTTACACTTGTCATGCCACTCCCTTTTGCGGTTTTCAAACTTTTCCTGTTGTTTAAATTAACGATAAAATAATCAGAAAAACCACGCTATGTATATATACGTTGTCCGAAAATGCAACAAAATTAATCACAACTGCAATTTAAAATCTTAAACCAGAGAGAAGTTAAACCTTTTGTGAGTCCATCGTTGAACTAAGCCAAGTACTGCTGTCAAACTCAAAATCTTGGCAATTCTCTGATGATAAATCTGCAAAGGTAAAACAAAGAAATAATTTGTGTGGAAAAGTTTGATGAATAAGAAAATTAACGCTTTGATTGTAATGGCAGAACCTAGGATATCTGGCTTGGTGTAGTCTCCTTGGTGACCCATTATAATGGTTGGTGCTTGCACTAGCAGCATGGAACATGGGAAATTTATATGGCAGCAACTTTGTGCATGGGGCCTGTGACAAATTGTAAGGAAAAGGACACAGATTGAGGTGCTTAGAGAAAATGTGACAGTTAGAGACTGTGTTTGAATTGGTTCATGCAAGCTTAGGTGCCAAATAGCTCTAACTGTATTAGTATGTGATTTGGGTGTGCATGAACCATAAGAAGAGACAAATTGTGCTTTACGTGGAAGGAATAAGGCCATAGTTTGGTTGCCCTTAAAGCACAATCAATAATGGGGTGTGATACTTTCACATGTCTGATGTGTCTTCCTTCGATGTGCACCTTTCCTTCGGGTTTTTAAGGTTAGTTTTCAAGCCATGCTATTCTGTAACAACAGTGTTATAATATCCATGCTTTCCATTTTTACCATTCTTGGCAAACTATGTTAAAATGTTTGATAAAAGAAAAGTGAAGAGAACACTGCTCTTATTTTTGTTTTCATATAGGTATAAAAATCCAGAAACTTTGGTGTAAATGTAAATATTTAATACATTCATTAACGCTCTTGGTTATGGAATTTGGTTGGATGTCCCTTTCTATATAAAATTAAGGAATAAGAAAAAAAAAATTCGTTGCTAGTGTTTCACCTGAAGTAATGCTTTTGAAAAAAGTATTGGTGCATTATATATATGATCTACTTACCCCAAGGCTTTTATATTTTATTTTAGAGGAACAATTGAGACTAATTAGATAATAGTTATAATGTAATTTTCTTTAATAAATAATCGTAATATTGTTTTAATACATGCTTTAAGGAGAATGACTTTTTAGAGTGTCATAAGACCTCGGATCATAGTATAAAAAAAATATTTTTTTCATTAAATATAACTCTTGTGTCATATATATATACATATATATATATATATATATATATATATATATATATATATATATATATATATATATATATATATCTACTTGTTGAGAAAAAAAATTATATATCTACTTAGTCCAAGGTTTTTATGTATTAAATGTAATATAATTTTTTTCACAAAAATAATTTTAAAATAACTTTAAAAATATGTTTAAAAGAGAATGACTTTTTAGAGTACAATTTCTCTCTTTCCAAATTCTTATTAATACATATATATATATATATACTAGAATAGGCTTATATCAATCAGAATAAGACTTGGGTCATAGTATAAACAATTATTATTATTATTATTATTATTATTATTATTATTATTATTATGCATTAAATGTAGTTCTTGTGTTAGATATATTTAAGTTGAAGTGTAAATAAAATATCATTAAATGAGGTAGACAAAATATATATCAAATCTTAGAAATGATGTAACATTATATTTTGATATCCTAAAAGATATCATATGTTTTGATAAATTAAGATTAAGATTTTATATTTTGATCTTATAATAGAGATATTCTAAAATTTTAAAAAAATAATCGTTTTAATTAGTATATTTTTTTAATTTAATGTCAATTTTATTATGGATAACAATTTACAAATAATTTGTTAATACGCACTTTTTTTGGCAAATTTTGTAATATTTACATTTTTTATATAATAGCAACTACATCTCCTAAAATTTCTATAATAAATATATATATACAAATATCTGTATATTTATCATAATATTTTAAAAACATTCCTTTTTATAGAGGATTTAATATATACATATGTTCAAAATAAATAAAAAGCATTTTAACATCTCAACGAGTAGTCCTATTACCTATAAAATCATCTATTTAAGTGTAGAAACAGACGACCACATATTAAAATAAAAAAAATCATTAATTTAAACATCATTAACTTAAAGGTTTTTAAAGATAATATCACTAATTTAAATATAGTTCAAACAAACTACAAACACAATAAGTTTTCAAACTTTATCTCATCTATCATACTATAATCATAAAATATTCATAATAATTATAAATCATTTGATCTCATATAAGCATTCTATTAATCATCACACATAAACAAAAGAAAAAAAAACACACATATAATTTTAACATCACTTTTCCATTGGACCACCTTAAATTAAATATAAAATTCAAAATTTACGTCAGAGCTTAAATAAGTTAAATTTAATTATGGAAATCTCACCAAATATTTTTTTTTATCTTATGCTCTCTAATCCAACATAAATTAGCTAACATAAGAACTTAACTTTACCCTAGTACTTGAATTAAATGGATCACTAATAATTATAATTATCATATTATTATGTAATATATTTGATATATATGATATATGATTATGTATGTAATTACTTGTTTATAAACCTGTTTTTATTACTAATGCAATGTATAAATTTAATCTTTTTAAGTCAACATACTTTAAAAAGGGGAGATAATTAATATATTATCTTAATGTATTATAACAAATTTAATATAATAATAATATTAATTAATTAAAAAAGCATTATTTATATTTACATAAATAGAAATATCCATTAGGTATGAGATGCTTTAAATGGTCTACGATCTAACTTTTCAATGAAATAGATCGTTTATAAAGAATCATACTATTCATAATTATTGACGAAATTTTTATGAACATGACTAGCTTTGCTAGCAGATATATACAATCATTATAATGTACATAATTACAAGTTTACAAAAAAGAAAAACTTAAAATCCTTTACAGTTTACAAAAAGCAAAACTTAAAATCCTTTACAATTTACAAAAGCAAAACTTAAAATCCTTTACCATTTATCACAAATTCCCCTAGTTCTATCCTTTCCTGTTCATGAAATATATGTTCTAAATACTAAGATAACGATGATAAAATAGTAAAAGGATTTAGTATTCATGCTTGATTCGAGATTTGGATGGCCTTCAAAGTGATAGGTTTTATCATTTATTCTCATTAATAAATAAAAAAATATTGAATTATAAAAAATTATTGAATTCTTTGAATCAACATAACAGATATACATAATTAAAGAGAAATCTAAATCTGGTGAGTCATAAGTTAAATTAAATAAAAAAATTGATCTAATCAAAATATGAAAAATTATCAACTTTATAAATCAAATTTATATATTGATCATTTCCTTTTCATCCATATTTAATGTAAAATTCTCAACTTTACACCTAAACTTCTTACAATGTGTCTATTATCACTACAAGAAAAATGTTATTTAGGGACCAATATTTAGCTACCAAATGAAATAGGTACTAATTGTGATCAAAATAGTCATCAAATTAAATTTTAGTTGCTAAATAAGTACAAAATAAAAGTAGTGATCTATACTATTGGATTCTAAATTAACTTAATTAGATACCAATTTAGAATCTAATGGCATAGGTTACTAAAACTTTGGTATCTAATATTAGATATCAATTATTTAACTTAATTGGTCACTAAATTCAATCATTACTTATATTTTATACTTATTTAGCAACCAAAATTTAATTTGGTGACTATTTTAATCACAATTAGTAAATCATTTAATTTGATAGCTAAATATTAATCTTTAAATAACTTTTATCTTGTAGTGTAGAAGGCCGTAAAATATTAATTAAAGAGACTTTACTTTTTTTTTTTACTTTTCATCAAAGTTATCAAATAACTTTCTTATAATTTAAATGTAAAGCTAAACATGTAGTTATATACATATTTTTTTTTCCTTTAATCCTAATAAAATGTATTTAAAAAATATGATAAAAATATGTAGTTTTAAAGTTAACCATACCTAATATGAAAGTTAGTATTGTCAATATTATATCGAACTTAGATTAAAATTTTGACATCATTTATGAGAAAAAGAAAATTTTAGGTCACTTGTATTTTTCAATCTTCAATTTACAAAAAAAAATATTTTTAACTTATAAATTTTATTTTTTTCTTCATATTTTTCTCCCTTCAAAGTCCTTGTAGAGTTTTGTTTTTCTTCTAAATAGACGTAATCAAAGAAGTTGACAAGTTGACTTTCTTTAGGAGCTTGTTGAACAACTTACCATATAAAGTTGAGCTTCTGGTAGGTGAGACTCAGACCCAAAGGCTGCTCGCTTCCAATAAAATGGCCAAACCAAAAATTGGTGTAGGCAATTCTTTTTTTAATATAAAATACCTTTTGAATTTTATTTTCATAATGTAAAGTTCATCAAAATATTTATATTATATTCTCTTTTGATAGAGTTTTCTCCATATTATATTATAACTGTCACTTGAAAACAAGACCTATGGAAATATTTAGCTGATTGAAAACACCAGTTAAAGATGCAATCTGATAATGATGTTCTCTTAATGCATTTAGTAACACTATAAAACTTTCTCATTTTTTTCCCTGAACATTTCGATAAGAAGTAGATTTTTCTTTATTACTATTACATAATAGTCTTTTTTTTATGAGTATTTTAATGATATCAATTGAAATGCTAACAACATTTAAGATTTTCAATAAATATTTATAATTATTTAAAACATTAAAAAGTTATTGAATATTTTAATATATAAATACACATTTTTATCTTCCTAATTTAACAATGGCCTTTTTATATAAATAATCTCGTTGAAATTGCTTTTGTAGAGATTACACGAATTCTTTATAACAGATTACTTTAATCGATTATAGATAATAAATTCTTCCTTTGACTATTCCATACAATTGCATATTCAGAATTCAAAGTCAATAGCAGAAGATAAACTAGAACAATTTTACCCTAATTTATCCATATATGTCTTATATATATATATATATATATATATATATATATATATATATATATATATATATATATATATATATAATATTTGGTTCTAAATGTTTCGTAATGGCATCAGGAAAACTAACATTTAATCAGAAAACATTCGGTCTAATTTTTTTTATATACTAAATGTAATCTATTCATAAATAAGTGTGTGCGTTTAAATAAGGGTTTAATATTCATATCTTACATTATACATATAATTTCAGACGTTACAAATATAATTAAATTTAAAAATAATTATACGATTAAGTAATTAAATATTATTTTAAATATATAATTTATAAACAAATAGCAGATTTTTTTTTATATTTTTAATACATTCTAATATTTTTAGAAAGAATGTATTATAATTAAATTCTTAAATAATTACAATTAATTTGAATTATTTTTCCTTCAAAACAAAGCATTCTTATTATTGAAAGTCACTAATTAAAGGTAAAAATTAATTAAAGGTGAGATTAGATGAATCTCAATGGAAACCTTATAACATTTATGGATATATCTATAGAAAATAGATTAAACTCAGACTTCTTTTTCTTTTAATAAAAGTTAGACCTACCAAAACCTCTGTTCTAGACTAAGTGAGATTAATATCTTGAAAAAGTGAATACTAGTTAAGCATTAACTTCTCTTTAAGAGTTGTTTTGTTTTTTAATTATAAAAATCCAACCAATGTCGCATCCTGTGGGTGAATTATTTTTTCCTCTTAAAGTAAATTTATGTAAATTTCTGTTCTTAGTTAGTAGTCTGGAATATTTATTAAAGGTGCAATAACTCTTTTTGTTTTATTATAGTGATATTTTTCAAACTTTATCTTATTATTTTTAATGTTTTAAATTCGGTCTTATTTTTTTAAGAAAATAAGTCAACATAAAATTATTTTTATTAAATTAATGATAAGGAGACTAATAGAGTATTACATACTATTAGTTATTTCGAAAACGGGATAGAACAAAAATGAAAAAATGAATCGGTCTTTAAGAAATTACTTATTTTATGAAACCGATTTCAACAGACAAATTTAGTTAATAAATGTAAAATATATCAATAATTTAATTGAACTTATTTAAATATTATTTTTTATTATCAGAAAAAAATCTATGAAATAAATTAATAACAATAAAGGCTAATAAAAAATATAATAAAACTTTAAACTTAAACTTTAATATTTTTCACTTTTTAGAAGAAAAAAAATCGACCATTCGATTGACACTAACAAATTAAAAACCTAACTAATAACCCAAACCCATCTTATTACTTCTACTAATATGTATAATACTCAACTAAATAATTTAACAAGATACAACTAAATATTAAAAAATAATTTTAAATATATTTTATCTTCAAAATTCGGATAAGCTGTTAATATTCGCAGCATGTATAATGTTATATCTTTAATATCAACAAACTCTTTAAAAGTTGTAACTAAATAAAAGAAAGTAGTTTTGAAAGTGCGTATCTTATCTATAAAATTCGAATAAAATTTAATTTGCATTTGATATATTACGCAATTAACATTTTTTTTTTAGAATGCACAGACTAGAAACTACTAAATCTAATTTTTATTATCTCACAATATCTTTGTTTTATATTTTATATTTAAAATTATATTAAAATTATGTATATACATATAAAAAATCTAAGAGTTACAATATTGTGTAATCAACACTGATATCTTATTTTATTATCTATAAATAACTGTGGATATATTTTAATATTACCTTCTTTCATCTATCTTAATTGCTATTATCTTTTGACAGATATTTTATTTTATTTATCTATCTTTTTCATTATCTTTCGTGAAGATATACTATACTACTTGACTGCGAAAACTATAAAGGCAGCAGAGCTTGGAAATTAAAGAACAATAGAAAGCAAATAAGAACCTTTCCGCTTTCTTCCGAGGTTGAACATTCTGCGATACACAACAAAAGCCGTCACCGTAGAACAAAATACAAAACCGAATTGCCATTGTTACCACTGCAAAGGTTGTCTCTCTTGTTTCTTTCACGTGATCCCATTAAAATCACAACACATTCCGCAACAAAAAGTATTGAAATTCGATTGATCACTCTCCACAGACTCTTGTTCATGATGGGTTCCATGTCGCACGTGATCACTTTTCATGGCCTAGCGGATTCTAACCGTTATTGCCATGGTGGCTTTTCTCACTCCAATCATCTTTTCATGAAAACGGCGGTACCTACCAGAAGCGCTAGCGTCTTTCCTAAGGTTAAGAGTCAAAGCTCCGATACCAAGTCCGCCGCCGTAATTGATTTCAGCGACCCTGATTGGAAAACGAAGTTCAAGAACGACTTTGAAGAGCGTTTCAGACTCCCCCATGTCACTGATATCTTCCCCGATGCTGCTTCCATGCCCTCTACGTTCAGTCCCAATGTGAGGTTGGTTTCTCTTTGCTTCCTGCGCACCTTTTTTATTCAAACTAGATATTACTTTTATCAGAGTCAGAGTTTCACGTAATTAAAATAAGCTACATTGAATGTCAATGTTGGTTATTGACGTAAAAAATCCTATTATCTTAATTTTGGTACTGATAATTCATGTAATAATACGTTAAAGGTCAATATAGGTTTATTGGGGGTAAAAGTCTTGTTTTTGTTTTATTAGAATTGGAGTTTTTTGACATTTATAATTCACCTAATAGAAATCCTATTCTCTAAGAAGAACTGAAATTTTGCATAGATATTTGATAATTCTTGTAATAAAGATAATGTTACATTTAAAGTCAGTAAGGATTATTGAGGGAAGACTCCAATTCTGATTGGACAACAATAGTAAAAGCACCTAAAGAAGGTTACGTTTTAATTTTTCTTTGTTTGTTTTGACGTGTTTTAACTGCAATTTTTTTCTTGTTTATTGGTGATGTCTATGACTGTGGCAGAACTCCAAGGACTGGCGACTTTCCTGGTAATTATCCTTTGGATGAGGATTGGCATGGATATATAAATGACAATGACAGGGTGCTTCTTAAGGTGTGTCTCATTCCTACTTCATGTTGTTTGAATTTAAATTGATTACGAGGAGGTGTTAAGCTGATAGATGTTATTATTGTTCATAGTATTAGTAATTCAGTTTCTGTTTTCCGTGGATCTTTACTGCTTTCATGTTTCAAATTACGGTTGTAGCCGTAAATGTGGTTATGGTTGCAGCTGCATCAGGAGATGCAGTCGGCAATTTGAAACCACACATGTGTCATCAAATTCTGGTTACCTTTGTTGTCATTGTTGTATTTTTTTCCTTTAGTCATGATATTTGGACTTTTATTGTTGCTTCATTGATTTTGAATCAAAGTAGTTCTCATGGTGGGAAATTGTTAATACCAAACGACTAATATAAATTAATACCTTAAGTTGGAATGTGGTGCTTGATTAGTTGGTTGAAAAGCTTTCTCTCTGTCGTTAAAACATTGCATTCGTCTTTTGAGAGAGAACAGTTTTTTTTCATTTTTTCTCTAATTCTTGCATTGGTATGTCTTTGTAAATATAATTGAAGGACAGGGAAATGCTTGTGTTAGATATTAATTGAGGATCTTATTCTATAAAGTTTATGATACAAGTGTTGGCAGTTCTGAATGTTAATTTCTGTTTGTTTTGATCTCTCAGACAATATACTATTCATCTCCTACATCTGCTGGCGCGGAGTGCATTGATCCTGGTTGTAATTGGGTTGAACAATGGTACACATTTCATTTCACAATTCAAATCTGGAATGTAGTGAGTTATTATGCTTATGCCTGTTAATGAGATTGAGAGAGAAGTTCTTGAAACTTGCGATAATAGTTACTATTAATATTTATAGAGTTATTAAATAGTTTTATCTTTCTTTCTAGTCTTCTTAATGTATGTAACTTTTTTTCTACGATTATCATATTTTTGGTAACATGTCTTGAAATCCTTTTTAGGGTTCATCGAGCTGGACCTCGGGGAAAGATATACTTTAAACCAGAAGAAGTGAAGGCTGCAATTGTTACTTGTGGAGGGCTCTGCCCTGGTCTTAATGATGTCATCAGACAGGTAAGTTTAATATCAAATTGACTCTCGTATTGCTTTTGACAAATTTTATATAAAATATCAAATCTTTGCAAGTTCTCATAAAGTTAAGGCAACAGATTATTAGAAAAATGTAACATTTTAATGCATTGATTTTACTATACCTTCTCATCAATACGTTGCCACTAAATTCTGTGGGCAGTTAAATACTCCTGTGTCACAGTTATTGGCAAAGCTTAAATGTATTCTTTGCTCTCATGTCACTGTCTTAAGTATGCTTTATGCAACCCCATTTCCTTTGCATTTAGTTTTAAAACTAAAATTGTGGTCATTAATTTGTTTCCCCATGTTTGATTCAATAATGGATGTCCTGCAGATTGTAATCACACTCGAAATATATGGTGTAACAAATATTGTGGGCATTCCTTTTGGTTATCGTGGATTTTCTGACAAAGAGCTGACAGAAGTTCCAGTAAGTAATCTCATGTTTCCTTCCTTGCTGACTTTTGGTCTATATATCTTTTGATTAGACTAAATATCTTTTGTAATTTTATTCAACTTTCCTTCTTGCTAATGACTGTTTACGTATTGGGATTTCACTGGTTAGCTGTCAAGAAGAGTGGTTCAGAATATTCATCTTTCTGGTGGAAGCCTACTAGGTGTTTCACGTGGAGGACCGGGAGTCAGTGAAATTGTGGACAGTTTGGAGGTGATCTATTATTCTATTGTTAAGATTGATGATTTCAGAGTTTTTTTGTACCGGGTACCATATTGACTGTGATTTGCTTTGATGTGAATGTTATGAATTTCAGGAAAGAGGGATAAACATGCTCTTTGTGTTGGGTGGAAATGGCACACATGCTGGTGCAAATGCAATTCACAATGAGGTTTGTAATCCTTTATCTGTGTATTAAATGATCACATTCAGTTGGATCATTTTGTGATCTATGTGATTTCTTTTGAGAAATCATAGCTGGGAATTTAAGAAGTTGGCTTCCTATTTGGTTCTACTCACTGCCTTTTCTTCTCTGATTACTCAATGTTAACACTAAACTGTATACTAGACCATTGTTTGAGATATGCATTATTTATTATATTGAAGGATTCACTTATATTTTGCATGCTATTAGAATATCTAAGCTTGTCCTGAGTGTCTAGTGATTTTTTTTCAGTGCCGCAAAAGAAGGCTTAAGGTGTCTATAATTGGAGTGCCCAAAACTATAGACAACGATATTCTATTGATGGACAAAACTTTTGGCTTCGATACTGCGGTTGAAGAAGCACAAAGAGCAATAAATTCAGCATACATTGAGGTGAATATACTCAGATTTGAGTCAATTTGACTAAACCCGGTAAAGTTTTCAAGTTGAAGATTACATATTAACATTTCACTCATTTTATTAGGCACACAGTGCATATCATGGAATTGGTATTGTGAAATTGATGGGTCGTGACAGTGGATTCATAGCAATGCATGCTTCCTTAGCTAGTGGACAGATTGACATATGTCTGATTCCTGAGGTATGTATGATAAAAACTGGTCAGAACACTTTCTTGTCATATAGATATACTGATGCAAGTTCTTGCTGCGTTTCAAAGATTCCTTTTAACTTACATGGACCTCGTGGAGTTTTGAGTTACCTCAAGTACCTTATAGAAACAAAGGGATCAGCTGTAATCTGTGTGGCAGAGGGAGCTGGACAGGTGACTTAAGAAATTACTTTTCCAACATGCGTTATTCTGCTCTAGTGGTGTGGCAATCAGTAAAAAAATAAGCATTGTGCTTTTGAAATTTATTTATTTGAAGATTGCTACATTCTGACAGAGAATTAGAAATATAAACTTCTAACTGATATATCTTCTTGATGCAGAACTTGCTTCAGAAAACTAACGCTACTGATGCTTCCGGCAATCCTGTATTTCGAGACATTGGTGTATATATCCAACAAGAGGTTTGTTATTACTTGTTTATGATGATTGCAATAATCTAAATGGGTTTGTTCTAACAAAGAAGCGTTTTATTTCAGACGAAAAAATACTTCAAGGAAATTGGTGCTCATGCTGACGTGAAATATATCGATCCAACATATATGATCCGTGCATGTCGAGCAAATGCTTCTGATGGAATTTTCTGTACTGTACTAGGACAAAATGCTGTTAGTCCCTCTACTTCTCTACCTTCTTCTTGCACATTTATTATTGGTTCTCATAGGTAATCTGAATCTGAGAAATTGATTTGATATTTGTATTGCAGGTTCATGGTGCATTTGCTGGATATAGTGGCATAACAGTAGGAGCTTGTAACACGCACTATGCTTATTTTCCCATCCCCGAAGTGATATCTCATCCCAAGTTGGTGGACCCTAACAGTCGAATGTGGCACCGATGCTTGACTGCAACAGGCCAACCAGATTTCATTTGATTCTTTTTCCATTTTCAAGAGGCTTCGGAATTCAAGCTTCCATAGAGTATAATATCATAGAAAGATAGCTTCAAAAAATACTTTAGGTTAATCTACCCAACATCATCGCAAGTGGAAATAATAGGACACCATTTCCTCATTCAAATTATTACTTAATTGTATAGCATTGCAAATTCTTAGTGCTTCCGTTTGCATTCAGAAACGAAATTTGAGAGGAACGACCAAGCATTATTTGCTTGATTTTGAGACATTTGTTGTAATTATAGAGTATTCTATGAACATTCCAAGTGGAAGTCTATTCAATGTCTTTCAAGCCATGCCAATAATAGAATTCAGTACTTTAGTGTAGTAATATCTGTTGCATTGATATGTGTAGGGTACCGGAAACGGGTAAACATTTGTTACAAATTTGGGTATCTTAATATAATTATATTTTAATATCTTAATATAATTATCTCAGACCAATCTATATTACATAAATGGAAGTAATTCTTCCCTTATAAACCAGTTTAAACTTAAAGTTATTTTTCAATATGATATCTAAATTTATTCTAAAAAGATTAAGTTTAACATATTATTCACTATCCATGTTAAATTTACTTTCTAATAAATTAAATTTTTTAAATGATAAAAATATAAGTAAACATCATCCACAGAATAACATGACTAAAACATGCCAACACAAATTTTACAAATTTCAAGACACTTAAATACATTAATTTTGAATTATTTTCATTTAAAGTTATTTCAATTTTTAAATATTTTATTTGGATAACATGATTCAGATTTATTAAATTTTTATAATTAGATAAATTATTTTAATTATCATTAAATATATTAAAATATTAAATAATATCTACTAATTTCAAAACATTAGATGGTGATGTTTTCTATTCACGTTGGTTTATTTATTTATTTTTACCTTAGTCAACAAAGACTTTTACAATTGAAGTTGATAAAAAGAAATTGAAGTAATAGCCAAAATTATTTTTCAGTTGACTTTTCGATTAATGTACGTAGGACATTTTCTTTAACTAACATTAACAGAAAAAAAGTATTCAAATTAAAAATATTGAATTAAAGTTTTTCTAGTACCAACTTTTGACAAAAAAAAAAAAGCATAAGTGTTAATAAAATAAATCCCGGTAAACATCGACAAAAATTAACTAAGACAAACATCAATTGGAAAAAATTGATTAACATCCATCAAAAAAATAGTCTCTCTAACATTAATAGAGAAAACTCTTACAAATTTTAATTAAAAAATAACAATAATCTATAATTAGTACAGAAAAAAAAATCTCAATAATGTTAATTATAACACTAAGATTAATAAAAAAAAAAACTATGGCTAACCTCGGCAAAAAAAATATCCCAATCAATTGAGAGGGGAAATCCAAACTAATATCGATTACTTTTTAGGATCACTAAAATATTAATAAAAAGAGGATTTTATTTCGAATCTGATCTTGAAAATTAATCTAATCTAATTTAAATTAAAGCAATATATATACGTATATTTTATTTCTAATATAATTTTGTAAAAATATCACTTATACTTATTTATAAAAAAAATGAATTTAATTAAAAATATTCATTTAGTATACTTATCAAAGTGATTGGATCAGAGCTTTCTCATCAAAATTAACCCTGACAACCCTATCAAAACGCATCAAGTTTAATTTTCTAAACTCAACTTTATCAAAATTAGTTTCTAACCTAATACACTTATCAAGACAACTCAGCTCATATACACTCTTAACCACACTATACCCTAACTTGTCACCCCCAAATCCTTCCATGATGAGATCATATTATTCTATGTAAGTATAAAAAAAAAAAAAAAGTCTTCCTTCAATTAGAAGACAAAATATTTACTTAGATAATATTTACATCTAATTAAAAGAATTATCTCTCACTTGTAAATATTGGTGTGTTGCTTTAAGTACTAAGAGTTTATCATTGTTGAACAAAACTCACACAACAAAGTTCAGACATTGCTTCCTCAACACATCCTTTTACGTCAAGCTCAGAGTGCAGACGTGAATGCGTGAAGAACGGTTTATTTGAAGGAAACATATTTGCTGCTTTTTAGTATGCTCTAGTGTTTAATAACTGCAGTCTTTTGTTTCTGTATATGTGATTGTATTCTGATGACATTACATAGGCTTATATTATACACAATCATGGATGGAAATTTGCAAAGGGTATGGTATTTTGATGCTATAATTAGATGTTTATCTAAACTATAATAGTGGTATATGCAGACTATATATGTACAATAATTGAGAAGTGTCATGTAAGTATATATATATATATATATATATTGTTGTGCGAAAAAAAAGTACTAAAAGTGAAGAGGAGTATAATAAATTTTTGATAAAGGGTGATGAGAAGTAATTTTAAACTAAACATTAACTCCTCGTAGTTGGCAGAATTTTATGGGTGAGATTACCAAAAATATGCCTTTGGTGTGTGGGGCCAAAAACTAAGGCATCCCTTTCTTATAACTGTATTAAAAGTTGTGTAATGTTAATGTTTTTGTTGTTTTATAAAACTACAGTTCCTTCTGAGAGTTGCTAAATAATAATGGAATCAGAATATCAATATTCACCTTCAACTTGTTGAATAATATTATACAAAGTTTCAGTCAAAGATAAAGTGTATGAATATATACCTTCTCTTCTGCTGCTCGGTAGTAGGAGCATAAATGTTGAGAAAGAAGTTAAACTAAAAGCACTTTTTCTGGCAAAGGGGAATCAACCCATGTCAGCCCTAATAAACAATGATCTTTTATAGGTTTTGTTCATGCTTCGTCCACCTTCTCTTTTTCTTTATTTTTCTTTATCCGACCTAACCCAGAAAATTGTTCCTTCTTTAATGCCTTTTGAAAAGTCAAAGCACTCGATCTTTTAATTTGACCAATTTCAACTAATGCTAGATTCCGCGTGCCATAACCATCCTCGACATATTTCAAAACAAGGGATCCAAAAAATGGTCCCAAAACTCTGATTCTTTTTATGTATGTCTCAGCAACCTTTTGGAGTTTTACACATCTCTTCTTTCACATCACAGCTTGTCTAAATTCACGTTTTGTGAAAAATTTGTGAAAAATTCACATCCAAAAACTTCAAATGATGTAAAAGCAAAGTATTAGTTACTTCAACTAGATTCACATCCGGTATATATATATATATATATATATATATATATATATATATATGAAAA
>Ga0209700_102369_pt1 | contig 38332 bp, 22 predicted proteins | sample SiratroredBW_FD_187528 | JGI IMG/M metagenome (GOLD analysis project Ga0209700, IMG submission 187528) | Root nodule microbial communities of legume samples collected from California, USA - Siratro red BW (SPAdes) (version 2) | ecosystem: Host-associated > Plants > Roots > Nodule | place: USA...
TATATAAATATTTACAAATATATATATATATATATATATATATATATATATATATATATTTAAGACAGCAAAATAATTTTACTTTTATAATTTGAAATCTATATCTTTTTTATGTCATATAAGTAATATGGAGATCTTACAAAATTCAGGTACTAACTTTGACTGAAATGAAGATATATTCTTAGCTCGTGGCAAGTCCAATTCAACGGAGAAATGAGTTGTTATTTGTTTCACAATCAATTTCTATCGAGGTCCAGATTTTAAAATATTATTATTTATATTTATGGTTTTGAGACAAGTTGAATATAAAGAAAAAAATATTCTATAATTTTCTAATATATATACTTGGAGTTGAATATAAAGGCCAATTACATGAGGTTGAGTATTCAGCATCAAGTGTACAACTCCGTACACAAAGTCACCAATATAAACGACATTAACTAAGAACTCAGAAACATGATGTTTGATTAGTCGTCTTATTACCATAATCAATAAAATTTATTCAATTTTTTAATCAACTTTCCACAGATTATATTAAAAAACATTTAAAATAAATAAATCACTGTCTGTTTGTGTTCCAACTACATGTTATATATATAGCCCAATGTTGACTACAAGGTTACACATTCAATTTTAAATTTAGTATTTGTCTTCATGAATAGAAGGATAACACATAAAGTCCAGCATGTGTCAATTATTATTAATATCGTGATTATTATCACAATCATAAGATAATAGCAGTTGTGTTTATAATAAATGAAATGTATGAAGCTAAATCACCTAGTTCAATAGAAAAATTATGAGTTTGTTAGGTAGTCCTTATGAACCCATATTAAGGGGAAAAAAAAACTAGTCAATAATCAATTAAAATTGTCAAAGATGATAATAAAATTATTTATTTGACCAGTCTTTTAAAATTGATTTTCTTAACAAATCTCAAAAATAGTTTAGACACACCCAAAATGGAATGTTATTTTGTAATTAGTTTCTACATCAGACATATAATATATTTCATACTAATTAAAACTTTGAATTAACTTGCTATTTTTTATTAATTTATTGTTTAATGTATTATGAAATACTAAATATGTATATTCAGTTATTACTAATGACTGATTTAATTTGTTAAATGTTGAGGGTTATCATATAAAAATTTGTCAATAACGAATCAAAATTTTCAAAATTGATACAAAAATGTTTCACACCTGTGTTTTAAAAATTGTTTTTTTAACATATCTCAAAATATATATTTTTAGACACACGCACATGGATTGTGTCACTGGCTATTTATATTAATTTAATATTATACCTATATGACAGTCTAAAGTCTAAAGCCAGAGAAAGAAAAATAAATTGTAGAAATATTTTGTCAAACACTAACCACGTTCGTTGAAATTATGTACAACAAAGAAACTAGCAAAAAAACACCATTCATTTTTTTAATTTTATTGTTATGTATTGTGTTGTGAGCACCGGAAGTTTTATACTATATATAAATTAAAAATTATTTTTATATAAATTTGAATGTAATTATTAAAAAAATTATAATATGATGAATTCTAACACTGTTAACACTGTTATTATATATGATTAAAAAACTTAACATATTTATCTCCCAAATACATTCAATTGGCCGAAGATGAAAATTTAACGAAGAACATTCAACGCTTAAACTATAATCGCAATGCCTATTATTCTATGATAAGAGAAACTTTATTCACAAAGAGCCTTTAATCGCAAATAGTAAAAGTTTATAACTAGAATGGAATGAGAAAAAAAAAAATCAAACTTTAAGTCAAAAAAATAATAACAAAATTACATAAAATACATTAAATTCCGGTCAATAAGCTCGCAACTTATAAATTGATAAACTAATTTTTTAGATTAAAAATATTTACTAAAATCAGTTGGTAAATATAAAATAATATAACAACATAAATTTTATTATATAAATAAAAATTGTATTTTTTTAGAAAAAATTATTACCGTAGAATTATAACTTTAGATTTCTAAAAGTAACTAAATTTTCATTGAACTTATTCCATTTAAATTTGCATACCTACTTTTTTATTGGAAAACTCATTTTATTTAAACTAAGTATTAATTAAATTAAAATTTTATTTATTTCTAAAAAACTTTTTTTTAATTTAAACTACAAAAAAACATCACATATTAAAATAGTATAATAATTAGAATAAATATTTAGTATGTTAAATGTTGAAATCGCTTAGAAACATTCAAGATAGTATATAAAATATATTAAAATATTTAAAAATATATTAAAACATAAAAAATAACAATTTAAAAATTTAATAAACTATAAGTGAAAATTTTGTTAAATTAAATACTTTATATCAATCAAACTAATGTATAATTAATCAAATAAATTAATAACTACCTCATTAACATGATTATAGATATTCTAGCTCTCTACCATAAACATAAATATAATCATACCATTCATTTTACATTTTTTTATCCTCCATCAATGATGGATCTCATAAGAAACTTCCATGTAACAAATAATTGATTTGTATTGCTATGACTCTCTCCAATTTTTGTAACTAAACCCTAATTGACTCAAAAACTTTGAACCAGGCGTGTGGCATTTTTCATAACATCGTAACCGTCACGGCCTCTTAGTTATCAACTTACACGTACGATGCGGTCCCACCCAAGCATGTCGGTTTCAGGTACACGGCCGTACTACGGAACCGTACTTCAGCTACACGACAACCTTGATTAGGTTTATTATTTTTGTAAACAAAAAAAAAAAAAAAAAAAAAAAAAAAAAAAAAAACTTCTATGTTGTTATTTTGGAAGTTGAAACGTAAAACCGACCCAATCAAAGTCAGATGTGACTTTTGGCAGTGGGAAAGGGAAAAGGGAACCTGCATGAAAGGTGGAGCCAAAGTTTTATTTGGGTAGGTTGGCGTTTGAATTCTCAAGCCCTTCATTGGTTGAACATTGGGTTTCCTCTTTTAATATTTTGGTTTGGATAATGACTGGTGTTATTAATATCATACACCATTGTTGAATTTAGAAGTGTTGGAAAATGAATAATGTGATTTGAACTATTCTTTAGAGAAATAGTGGAGGATAGTTTTATTACTTGTTGGCTGTAGTGGACAGTGATGTGGTAAATAATCTTACAAAATTTTTAGTGTTGGCTGGACTTGCAATATTTAACTGTTCCATCAGTTATGGTACCTTGAAACAAGTGGATCAAGTGATCCCATTTTTATATTTAATTTGATAAAAAGTTTTGAGTCTAAAGTTTAGGTATACAAATTAATGTATTAAATAGTTGGAAGTAATAAGATCATTTTGTTCATGGATTACTTTATATTTATATCAATTTATGAATTAATGTTGTTCCAACTTATTTCTTTTAAAAATTAGAAAGGGTCATATTGTTTTGTAACCTTTAAGTTTTGTTAGACTGAATTATAGATTTTGATGAGAAAAAACTAGAAGCAAATGAAAATTTATCTGTGAATTTTACTCTAGCACTTAAATTAGTAAGAGTTTTAAAATAAATTATAACATAAATTAGAAGAATAAATATAAACTATGGAGATGCTATCATATATATATATATATATATATATATATGTGTGTGTGTGTGTATTTTTTATTTTTAAGATTAAAAATATAAATAATGATATAATCATTCTTTTTAATGATTCATTATAATTAATATTATATTGAAAATATACCAGAAGATAAATTGAGTTGTGAGACTTTATTTTTTATACGGTTATTAACTTAATTTTTCATAATAAATTATTTATAAGATATTTAAATTATATTTTGAAGTATATTAAATATAAGAAGATATATTTTTAAGTTGAAATTCGAGTAAAACATTTAGCTAAGTAGGTAAATATTTTTTTATTGAGTTCACAATTTTTTTTTTATTTATAAGGATAAAAGAATTTTAATAAGCTTTATATATCATTGAGTTATAATTCAATGCAAAAAATAAGTAAATAAGATGATGGCTAAATTTTCATATCACAAAAGTTTAAGAATATTATAATAACTGAATCTTTTTACTATTTGTGTGTGGATGTGTGAGTGTGTATGCGTGCATATTATTTTTTTTAATTTAATAACTTATCTTTTAATATTAGGCTAAATATTTAAAATTATTAATTTTTTTATATACATATATTTTAAAATTAAAAATGTGTAATTTAAAAAAATCAGAAAAGGGTTTAAAATCTAGTGTATATGTTAAAAAAATAACAATATTGTGACAATTAATATAGATGTTACATGCTATATATAATTATTTTATATAAGAATGTATACATTATCATTTAATTTTATATTCTTAAATATTTTTTAACATACTTTAGTGCTATAAGTATACTTTTGTAGTATTTTAAATTAGTTAAATTTTAAAACACTGTCAATAAAAAACATTTTATATTATCATTTACTTTTGTATCATTAAATCATACAGCTAAATGGATATTATCACATTACGAATTTTAGCGTTTAGATGTGTCAAAAATATGATTAAGTGATTGCATACAAAACTTAGCTAATATTCCATCTGATTAAAAAAAGTTAAACATAGAATAAGAAAAAGCTTCACTATATCTTTAATTTTTAAAACTTAGTTAAACCATAAACACATAAAAAAGGTATATAATGAATATAAAAATAAAAAATTCATAGTTAAAAGAAGTGGGTTAATAAATTCGATTTACATGGTTGAATTTTTTATTTTCTTATATATAAAATATCAAAGTCACAGTTGAATTTTCCTTTTCTTAAAGACTTTGGTGGTACAAAACATAACACAGGACCACTGGGTAGGTGGCTTAAGCAGCTGCAGACATAAATAAATTACTGCACTCAGCATCACTTTCGAGGAACACAACTTTTCATGCTTGGATCCATCTAGTATATAGGGATGGCTACAGGGTAAGGTAACCCTTATTCACTTATAAAATGTTAACATTGGAAGTAGTAAAAACATATGACATTACTCTTAACAGTAAAATTGTAAGATTCTTTTTATGTGATTTGTTATTAAAAAAAATACTATAATAACAATGTGTAACAAGTTCTAGATTAATAGAAAGAGATTTTCTAAAATTATTTAAAAAAATAAACAAAAAAAAATGTTATGTATAGGGTTGATGATCCAATTTAAATACATTGAAGTAGATGTATGATTATTTGTGACATATAATCGTTGAACTTAGAATATAACTTTAAATTTAACTAAATTTTGTAAATATGCAAAGAAAGAATGTTCTGCATATGCTTTAAATTCTCCTACGTTGTCAAATAAATTAACACAATTGGCATGTCTTATACTCCATAGTTCGTGTAAGAAAGTACTAAATAAATGTTGAGTGTTATTTTAGTGCAAGATACTCATAGAAACACGAAATCAAACATGCATGGATGAAAATTATTCACTAAGCCTCCGTTTGAATGAATGGTTTTAAATTTTTTGGAAGATTTTAAAAATTAAAATGAGATTTTAATTTTATGATTTTTCTTTTGAATTTTGGCAAATGGACCACAATGTTATATATCTAGTCTTTTGGATTTTTTGGATTGTTAGTGTGTATGATATAAACGGTTAGAATGGTATTTGATATATTGCATTTGATATCAAAAAGACACTAAGGTTATGTTTGGTAAGATTAATTTGAGCGGATTTATGTTCATGAAGATGAATTTAAATAGATGAATGTTGTTTGGTTGACCTGATTTAGGAGGATGGATCAGGAGAGATTTAGAGGATTGGATCTTCACTCAAGGGATTTGAAGGGATGAAATTAGAAATTACAAAATAGCCCATGTAAATGAATTGGAAATTAATTATTAGCATTAATGTATATTTATTGTAAGAAAATATATATATATATATATATATATATATATATATATATATATATATATATAATATATAAAAAATAAATTGATGTATACCTAATTCATCAAATAATTGATTTCAATAATTATATATATATATATATATATTTTCATTCATAATATTTTATTTTCCTTTCTTCCAAAACAGATATAATATAATTAATCTCCATTTCATCTATTCATACTCAATACAATCTATCCATTCATAATTATATTATTGACTTAAAATAATTAAATCAATAAAAATTGTTTACTTTTTAAATGAAATAATAAAAGTATATTAAACATGTTATATTGTTTTCTATTTATTCTTTTTTTTATTGATGAAAATATGTTTACTTAATGTTTAATTGAAGTAAATCAGAACAAAATATATTTTTGTCTTCTTGTTTGATTCAATATTTATGATGAAATTGAGGAGAGAATATGTTATTTAAAATATTTTTTATTTATCTTAAAAACAGTTTAATTTTCTTTTAAATATAAAATTATTAAAATACAAAAGTAAGGATTTTTACAGGTTGGATTAGATAAAATCATTATCAACCTACTAAAAAATATCTAGTTAGTTGATTCAATTTCTATATTTCTTTTATATTAAAATCAATTTAATTCAATTCATTTTAATTTTTTACCATCTTATTTTACAAGGGTTAATTAGTAATTTCAAAAATATATCAATTAAAAAAATAAAAACAAATCTATCACATCTATCAAATCAATCCCAAACTTTCATAACCAATCCTCTCAAATCCCTTCAAATCTTACGATCCATCCATTAATCCACTCAAATCCCTTCAAATCCATCCTCTCAAATCCACTCCCCCAACCAAACAAAGCCTAAGGAAAAGTTATCTTTCTTTCTACTATTTCTTTATATATATATATATATATATATATATATATATATATATATATATATATATATATATATATATATCATTTTAGGAACCATATATGTTTTGAGATGATTGTATATAAATCACATAGTAGATGTAGGTATTGTATCTCTCAACTAGTATAGTTATTGTGTCCTCTCTACTAATATAGTTATTGTGTATTCTTAGAGTGTTATATTAATAGTATCATAATAGTTTTTATTCTAGATAAGATTTATGGATAATGAGTATTGTTACGTTGTTACTACGTAGGTTTATGGATAATGAGTATTTTTATATTCTTACTATGTTAAGAAATCATTTTAAATGTTGATAAAAGAATTTGGTAAGAATGTTATATGGAGTTTTCTAATATAAATTTAATGTGTTTAAGATGACTTGTAGACTTCTTACTTGTCCATCTATTATAGATAGGTCACATATGACACAAGTCATTTAGATGATGACTTCAATATTGCATCAATCATAGTGTTGTGGTGACATATTAGGTTGCATTGCATTAGAGATTGTTAGAAGAGAAAAAAAAAACTAGTCCACCAATTCATCATCACACAATTGATAACTTGGATGAATTTATGAGGCATATACCTATTTAATTTGATGGAAGATATGGTCTAGGTCATTCAAGTCAATGGGTCAAAGATATTGAGAAGATATTTGATATGATTCAATATCCAAAAGAGAAGAAATTATTTTACACTTTCTATCTGTTACTAATATAAGAGGTTGAGTTCCAGTGGATAAGGATGAAATAAATGTTAAGGATCACGGGTGATGTTCTTTCATGGGATAGTTTTAGAGAAAAATTCTTTGAAAGGATGTTTCTATAATAGTATTCAATACACACTAAAGAGTTGAAGTTCATGCAGTTGGCTTAAGATGATCTGTTTGTGATGGAATTCCCTACTAGGTTTAAACACGTAATTATATTTATAACAAGACTCGGTATAAAGTTTGTAAATGTAAAAAATAAAAATTTGAGAATGAACTAAAGTAGGAGATAAAGAAAGTTATATTCCTTTATCTATTAGAAAGTTTTTCACTTTGGTTGAGAAAATTAAAGTGTGGAAAACTAAAGGCAAAGAACAATGTGGTTTAAACTAATTCAAGTAGTTCTTCTGACAATTATAAAAAGGTTGACAAGAGAACAAACCATATTCTTTGCTCCAATCATTAAGAGGGAATGAGTTAGGAACTCAACAACAATTGTCTTTCATGAATTGCTTCAAGTGTAGTGGGTAGCAGTGCTTATAATTAACTTCCAAATTACTTGCTTTGGGTCTCACACCAAGTTATTTAGCTTGAGATTGTAGGTCTAAAAAATCATCTACTTATTCAAAGACAATGTAGTAGACACCACAAAGCAATCAGTAGAGACCGAGACCTAAAATAATTGGTCAAGTGGTTACTATAAGCTGAACTTAGACTTTATAGTCTGATACAAGATATGTGTTTTATTGTAAGTTTCTATTGTAAGTCTTGTATGATTTTATACCAAGACATCATTTTGTGTCCAATCTATGTAGTGAGTGATTGATATTAACTTTTCAAAAACTACATTGACATTTAAAATAGTAATAACTTTCAATTTATTAAAAATATTCTATATTTATTGAAAAATACATGTTCAAAACAAACTTAATGTCTTATGTTTTGAAAATTCTTTAAGATATTAGCTTATCCTCATAGAAATTATTATGATCATTCTTAATGTAAAAGTGTCCATTATAAATAATAACAAGATAGATCCAATAAAGTTAGGAAAAATTATTTTTATTTTAAGTATTTTTTTTATGTAATTTTGTATATATCGTTGAAAACCACAAATTCTACTTTAATTACATACATACACAAATATATATATATATATATATATATATATATATATATATATATATATATATATATATATATATATATATTATAGAAGTTTAAGTATATAATTAATATTATTTAACTATTTATTTCAATCAAATATTATATTTTTATTGTTATGTTTTGTTTTTCTAGATAAATATTTTTTTTTATCTTTTATACTATTATTTTTATTATTATAAAAATTATAAATAAATATAGTTTGGAATAAAATGATTTCATTATTTTTCTTTATATTAATTTGAAAAAGAAGATGATTTAAAAATCTGAATTAATAGGTTAAACTAACAAATATTATGAACGCAATTCACACCTTAGATTTACTTAACAAATATTTTCTTTTCTTTTCACCGTTCTATTTTTTTTATTCATATATTGTCTTTGTTGTTCTTCTTTTTTCTCTTTAAATTCAACATGTTCTATTTAATAAAAAGAACATTAAGTGCACCTATCAAAACCCATGTACTGTATAAATATTATGCAAGTAAATTAAATATGAAAATTGTTGTAATTTTTTTTTCAGAATTATAGTCTTTATAACAAATAACATTTTTTCCTTCTCATATTTCTCATAAATTATTCTTCAATAGTTTTACTACTTTTATCTTAAAAAATAAAAAAAATTAAGAATTACTTTTAACAAATTCCTTAACTTAAAGGAAACTAAATTTTAGATATATTTACGACGGAATGTAGCATATTCAATTTCTCCAACTTAAGAAAAATTATTATATAAAAAAAACAAAATAAAAACATGAATTCAAAATAAAATTTATTTAAAACATGATTAAATAAAAAAAATAAATTTGTTAAAGTTTCTTGAAATTATTTGCAATGGAGCAAAATTAAACAATAACATGTCACTATTCACATTTAGTTAATTATTATTTTTGTCTGACTACGTCCCCAGATAAATCGAAACAAATATATTTGAATAATAATTAAAAAAAGTCCTTTATTTTTATATATAGGCATGCATCGGAAAAACGCCACGCAAGCACGCATTTTCATCTGAACATCGTGTGCAGTTTCTTCACTAATGTAACCTTTGACCCTTACACCACCCATTTCATTGAACCTTCTTCTTCTCACTCTCTTATAAATATTCCCCAATTCCTGCGCCAACTTCATTGGACCGACGCTTCTCTTTCCCTTCCCAGATACCTTTCAACTCTTCACTTCTCCCAAATCTCGTTTCCATAACACACTTTTTCATCACCAACATGCCAAACACACCCTTATCCCTCTCTCATCCTTCTCCCTTCTCATCATTCTTTTTCACCAAATCCCTCTTCTAATGAAAACAAAACCTTCCACAACTATTTTACCTCAGAAGTCCTACATTGCTTAGAAACCTAAACAAAAGGCGCTTTATATAGCCAAATTTGAGGTCAAGAGTTGTTTGTTTGTTCAGGACCATGCAGTTCAGGATAGGGAAGCGCGTTATCCGTGTCGCCACATGGGTTTTCCGTCGGGTCAGAATCCGACCCAATAGATATTACCGGCTCGGATCCACCTCTCCTTCACACACTGGTAATCATAATATCGTGGCGACGAAGCTTCTCATGTGGGGGAAAAAGTTGAAGAGAGGAGCGAAGTCTCTCTGCTGGAAATCTGGGTCGGGTCCCTTTTGCGAGAGGGCTCCGGCGGTGCCCAAAGGGCACTTGGCGGTTTACGTGGCGGAGGGCGACGGCGAGTGTCGCCGGGTTTTGGTGCCGGTGATTTACTTCAACCATCCTCTTTTCAGCGGTTTGTTAAGGGAAGCGGAGAAGGAGTTCGGGTTCGAGCACCCCGGTGGGATCACGATTCCGTGCCGACTCACCGAGTTTGAACGGGTCAAAACCCGGATCGCGTCCGGGTCGGGTTCACGCGGGAGAACTCGGAGACTGGGGCGGCGGCTATACTGTTGAGACGACGGATTTTGGTGAATTACGAATTTACGATGATGACGATAAAGAGCAATGTTTTTTGGGTTTTTGGTTTCTTTTGTTCGGAATTTCTTGGGGTTGTGCTGTGCTATGGTTGTTTGGGTATTTTTTTATTGGACAGATTTGAACATAAAGTATAGTTAGGGATACCATATGTATAGATTAAATTTTCACAACATCATCTCAAGAAATGACTTTTATTTTTCTGAATCATATTATAACTTAAGGCATTTAAATTTTGAACTCTTAACTAAAAGACAATTATTTATCATTGTTGTCTTCACATTGGCATTAAGATATTGATATTTGGTGGTTGTAGTCTTCGATAAATGTTTTGCAATGAAAATTTTACGCACTAATTCAAGAAGCGTTCATTTTATGTTCTTTCTTTACACATATTACTACTAGCTTTGTTTTTCAGTTGAGAGGAGCATAGAATAATTTTAATGATATGAAGAAATGTTATTCCTATGATTATGATTTTAATGGATTTTTACTAAAATACTTCTCTTTATGAATACTTTTATCAATTAAACAGATTTTTAAGAATATAATCATTTGTGGCTTCAGATTACGTTCAATGTTTTAAAACAATACGACAAGAATCTTGAAGGAATCGGAAAAGCATATAAAGGTGTTGTTCTGGGTGGTATGTTACGTCATGAAAATAGAAGAATGTTGTGTTTTGGTATTTTAATAGTAAAAAGAAAAGAATTAAATATAAGAGGGTGAGAATTCAGATAGAGTTCATTGTGTAAAATTAAGCACTAGAGACGAATTTGGCACACCATTTTTGCTTTTGTTGGAGCAGGGAAGAAAAAACAGTTTTCAGATGTTACATAAACCAGACCGCAGCGTCTTCGCACCGAAAGTGTCCCTTTCAAACTTCATAAGATACGTAACGCGTAATTCTATATTTATATAATTTATATTTTCATTTAGATTAAATTTTCTGTAACAGTTAATACTTTTTTTACATAATTATTCTTCTGTTTTATTTTAATTATATTTAATAAATTTTAACAATTTGGTTTCGTAGCTATGAGAGCTGGACCTGGTCCCATTGCATTTTCCTTATCTTCTTTTGTATTTTCTTTCTTTTTCTTCTTTGTTTCTATTTATTTTTCTTTTTTTTAATTTTTTTTTTCAGGTTTTGTAAGAATATTTCATTCTTTTTCATAAATAGATCCGACTAGTTAAAAATTAGTAAAATATAAAACCTTCTACTAAATTAAAATTTGACTTAAAAAAATATTTTTTATTGTAAAATCTATCTATTCTTAATTTTCTCTCTCTACATGTAAGTATTTTTAGTTTTCTTTTACTTGTGTCAATTGAGAAATATTATCCAATAAATGTTTTGATTGATTTAGTAGTGTTCCTTTTAAGTTATAAAAGAATTGGTGGTAGTATTCTAACTTAAACTATTAACTTCAACAACTTCAACACATTATCATAATGCTTGAGCGAGATTATTAATTGTATAATTTAACAAATTTCAAAATCATTATTTATCACTTTCATTTCAACAATATTGCTTGAGTCAGAATACATGTATAATCTAACACATTCTAAAAATATCATACATTTTTCGACCATTTAATAATTACATTATCATTTGAGTGAAGATACTTCTTATAATTTTTACCTTTTATACTTATATTAACTATCTAAAACATCAATTTTACACAAAATAACAACTTAAAATAATTATTTCAAATTACAAATTTTACTTAGCATAAATTAATTCAAACGTCACTATCATTTCCAAATAATTAATACATTGTTATGAGTAAGAATGAGGCATCAATGAAAATAAGATAGGCAATTACACATAGGGACATATAACAAATGAAAGGAGTGTAAAAGGTAGAAAGTAATTAACTCTATAAGTAAATATATAAGAACCTCTGAAAAAGAATTGGGTGTGAAATGTGTGAATTGTCCTTTTCTCTCAAGTCCTTTCTTTGGGATTTCTCTTTCTTTACAACAACTCATGTTTTATCCATTATTAGTTGTGGCTCTTGAATAATAACATTCTCCATTTTATGAAAAATTGTAAATTGATAATTTATACAAAAAACTTTCCTTCATTCTATTTTATCACATTGTTATAATCTCGATATATATTTTTCACCTTACATTGGTGCTTTTATTGAGAGCATGACTAAAAATACCTTATTGAAAGAGTTGGGTGCTAATGTTAAACAAATTCTTGAGTTGTTGAAAAAAAAAAGGATGCAAAGTATAATGCTCGATTTACAACTTGAATTTGATATGAAGTCTCTAACCATTCAATCAGTACTAGGTTGAATTAAAAAATGCACAATGATTGTCCAATGTCATTTCATGATAATTTCCTAATACCAACTATTAGTGAACTTATAAATGAATTGTTTGGTAATAAGTATTTTTCCAAGTTAGATCCTCGTTTTAGCTATCACCAAATCTTGATTCATTTTGTTAAGAGGAACAAAATTGTGTTTTAAAACACACAAGATCACTATAAGTGGTTGGTAAAGCCATTTGGACTTATCAATGTCCTTTCTTATGCTGTGTTTCTTTCTATTGATGTACTATACACAAAGACAAATTTGAGGGAGACGACGTTGTTTGTTTCCACTTATGCAAGAAGAAAGGCGAGCGAGGATTTGCGGGAGAAGATGTGTGGGGGTTCCTGCTCTTGTGAAGAGAATGGAGAGGAAGTCACATTAGTCATTGTGAAATCACAGAACTACCCTTGCTTTCAATGTGCATTCAACATAGTCATGCATAATCTATGTCCAGATATGCATAATCGATTATCTATGAAAAAAACCACATCATTGATTATACCCCAGGCATAATTGATTATGTGTTTTTTTGTGTGGATAATTAATCATGCATACTCCCATAATCAATTATCCATGATTTTTTGAAACTAAACTGTATTGTTTTGACAACACCTGTTTCCCTTTGAATTTCACTTATTTCCCTTTGGATTTTCTTGAAACTAAATTACATTTCGTTTTGACAGCACTTGTTTCCCTTTGGATTTCATTAAAGGCTCTATGACAAAGAGTCTAATCCTTCAGACGCGTTTTGCTAGAGCGTCTAATCCCTCGTTTGGAGATCTCTACTAGAGCGTTTACTACTAGAGTGTTCTTCATTTGAACCGTCTATAGAGTATAATATCATGTTTATTTTTTATTTTAAGCAGGTGAAGGGGAAGTTTGAGGTTGAGAAGGTCGAGTTCATACTTAAAGTTTGACTAGCTGCTGTGGTGAGTGTTTGTTGTGACTGGTATAAACATATAGCCTGGTGTTAGACGATGGTGAAAGGCACTAGTGTCATTGGCAAGAGCGTCTACTGCAGAAACCATCTACTCAAGGTTTAGATGGTCTTTATAGTAGATATTGTTGCGAATGACATTAGACAGTCTATGGTAGAGGCACTGGATGGTCTCTGCTAGAGCCACTAGACTGTCTTTGCACCAACCACTATAGGGTATTTGCGAGATGGTCTTTGCTAGAGCCACTAGATGGTCTTTGCACCAACCACTACAGGGTCTTTACGAAAGTAACGAGACGATCTCTACTAAAGCATCAATAGATGCTCTAGTAGAGAGCGTTTACTCCTTCAGTAGACTGTTTCTACTAGAGAGGTTACTCTACTGTCACGTCTACTTAGAGTAGATGTTCTCTTTTAAAATGTCCATTCCTCTCTTTGTTGTGATTTGTTTTTAATCTTTAAAGGAGTGGACTGTATACAATTGTGTTCTTGGATTTGTGCTTTAAGTTCTCATCACCATAAATTTACCATAGGTTTTGTTTAGCTAGCAACGTCTATACCAGATTCTCTACTCAGTTTCATACTTTCTGTACAATCCTTTCATTGCTTGTATCTTATTTTCCTATCTTCCATTACTCTAATAGTCAAATCATGTCTTATTCTCAATAATTATTTTCATCTATTTTGTTTACCAATATTTCACCTATAACACGATTATGACGTAATACATAGAAAGAGAGAATAATATCATTGTAGAAATGGTGACAACTTAATGAAATAATCAATTTTGACAACAAACTTTTACATGTTGAATCACATATTTTTATTGAATATTTTTTCTTTAAAAATACAATTATTAATCTCCGTTCATATACACCAATTAATTGTACTCTCATTTGCTTTTTATAAACATAATTTAAAATTATTTTCATTCTAAATCTAAATTTTCTAAATTATATCTTAAATTAAAAAAATATAAAAATGGATCAATTATTTTTGTATAAAAGTTATATTAAATTTAAAATTAATATGTACGATAATAAAAAACATTAAATCAATTAATTAAATTTATATTTAAATAAATTAAATAAAATGATAAAATTAGAAATATATTTTCACTAATTTCAATAATAATAATAATAATAATAAAATTTTTGGTAACTACCATTACCTTGCCTTAACTCAATATCATTTTTTTAAACTTCATTTTGAACAATGTATCATCAATTAGAAAAAAAAAATAATTTATCAATCATATTTAATAAATTAATCCTATTTAATTTAAAATTAACTTTCACCACAATGACAAATTGACAATCCTATAATTTCATTAATCAAAATAAAACAATTTCTCAATTACACTCAATAAATTAACAATATTTTATTTTAAACTAATTTTAACCATAAGGAAAAATTGATAACCTTACAATTTTATCAACTAAAAAAATAATTTATAAATCACACCTATCACATCAACACAAACTTTCATAAATTTGTTTTTTCTTCATTTTCCTTACATCGTGTTTGTTTTTCACTGTATGTATTGTTCATGAGTGTGGATTTGCACTAGACACTCATGTTTGTTTCTACTGATTTGCGAAGAAATGGGAAAATGGATTTGCGGGAGAGGCTCTCTGCAAATTCCTTGCTCAAGTGCAGAGATTTGAGATGAAGGTTATCCCATACCCATGCAATTACATTTGACCTTTGCTTTCATTGTGGAATGCTTGAGAGCATGTAGAGATTTTTTGTGACCATGCACATGCTAAGCACGATTTCTCATTATAGAGATTCTTGAAGCTCTAAAGTCATGGACAATGCTCCACAAAGAAGGATAATCGATTATACACCATTGATAATTGATTATCAATTTTTTTTTTGTGACATAATCGATTGATAATCGATAATTAGTTATTTTTTATCACATAATTGATTAGCCATGCACATATAATCAATTATGAATTATTTTTTCATGACATAAATGATTATTCATGCTACATAATTGATTATCAATTTTTTTGGTCACATAATTGATTAGTCATGGTACATAATCGATTATGGGCCATCTACAACATCTACAGTTGCACCGGGGTGCATGTGCTCCTAATCGATCTCTTTGAATCTTCATGTACGATCTCCCTCATCACTTCAACGTCAGCATGATTGATCGCCGCAATACAACGGAGACACTTATCACTGTGACTTGAGAATTGGGTGCTAAAGAAGCAACACATAGTGCAGTACTGATGCTAGAGTCGTTCATCCACGACATCAAAGGGAAATAAATGGTTAGGGTTTCAAATCTAGAACTCGTCAACGCCTTCTTCATGTCATTCTTGTCTTCACTTAGTTTCAATAAGCACGACCACACCATGAAGGATCCCGTCACACAAATTGATCGTCAATTGAAGGTGTTTCGCCAAGTATCTTCTCTTCGTAGTTGATTTGTTCATCACTTGAATGCAATGTGATGTGAATTAATTTCGTTTTAGCGTAATGCAATTTGTATGGTCACTTGAAGATTCACTATAGATGACATTGTCAAACAACATTAATGCTAAAAATCATAAGAATTTGATGAATGTTAATGTTCAACACTAGGAAGGAGGAATATACTAATGAACTATTTTAAGTGACTAAAAATTTTACTTGCAAAAAGAGAATGAAAGTATAATTTAGAAATGTGACTATATTATTTATTTATATTATTCATCCATGGGAAATGATTGTGGTGAGGGTCAAGAAATTTTATTTTCCTATTATAAGATTTTGAATAATTTAAGAATTTTATTTATTTTAGATTTTTATTTATGTATCACATTAAATAATTTAGGATTTGTATTTATTTAAGATATTGAATAATTTAGGAATTTTATTTATTTTTAATTTTTATTATAATTATAGGACATTAAATAATTTAAAATTTTTGATAATTTAAGAATTTTATTTATCTCATATTTTTATTTAAGTAGGACATTAAATAGTTTAGAATTTCTTTTTATTTAAAATTTTAAATAATTTAGAAATTTTTATTTATTTCTGACTCCAAAATATTTATTTGAGAATTTATCAATCTGAAGTCTGACCTTCTCAAAGATATAATCTATAAAAATAAGTAAAATCAAAACTCAAAATCTTAAAAGAAGTTTAGAGAGAATTAGAATTCTAAAAAAGAAAATTTACAATAAAGTAAACAATAAAATATTATAACCTATATATAAAACTTTCCATTTTTATCTGTTTAAAATTATACTAAAGAAAATTTTAGACCTTATAATACTTTACTATCTTTTAATAAACACGAATATCAATTAAATTTACCTTTTTATGTGTGTGTACGAAGAAAAGTTGTATTTTTAACACTTTTTTAGTGTATTTGTTTTAATAGTTATTTATTGAAAAATTATATTTTTGGTAGTTTTTTAATCGTATCTCTTAATTATTAAGTCTAGTTATTGGTTTTTTAACCTTTAGTAAAGTTTAGTTGATACTAAAGCGCGTGATAAAAAAGGGTTAAAAAGTATGTCATTAATATTTATTGTATTTTTAACTTATATTTGATTAAAATTTATTAAAAGTTATCAAATAATGAATGAAAATCATTTATAACAAAAATATATTTAAAAGTGGTGATAAAAATGCATTGATTTGGTTCCTCTTTTATTTGATTCTATATGAAAGTAAGGGATTCACATCCACTTGGTGCCGTAAAAGTCAAGGATCAAGGAGGCTGAAAAGGACTAAAAGAAAAGTGCCCAAATGTATTTTAATTATTTATGCAGTCCTTGAATATGAAGTTTATTGCGGTTACTTTAACTTTTTTTCTTGTAGGCAGAATTATTAATTTAATCTTTTATCTTTTCAATTAAATTTAATATTTAATACTTTTAAAAACCAAAATAACTTTTTGCTCGATGCTTACTTTTCTCACTACCTTTCCTAAACCTCAAATTAGGATCATCTATATATAACAAAAATAGACATTTAAAGAAGATAAAAGCAGAATCATTTAATATTGAACCCAATAATAAAATGAAAATTTTATGTGACGAAGACAAAACAAAGACCCCAAAAACTAGTAGCTATGTCTTGAACACATTCCTTTTCTGTAAAACATGTTTTCTTCTTCCCTAGAAATGTTTATGCATAAATTTGTCCGAAGAAAACCTAATCATAGAAATGTTTATGCATAAATTTGTCCGAAGAAAACCTAATCATAGTATCATAAATAACTAAATCGTTGGATATATAAATAACAAGATGTTATGTTTGTGACTTAAGACCAAAAAAAAAAACCGATCAATATGAGTTATTACATTTATAAATTAGATGGTAGATAAGAGATTAATATTAAAAACTTACTTAGTAGTTTTAATATAAAATTTAAATAAAAATTATATTAATTTTACAAAATATTAAATATTATATGAAATGAAGTATTATTTGTTTTACCCAAACAAAGCAATAAAAACTGGGTGTGTTAGAACAAGTCTTCCAGTCAAGGGATAAGATAAGGAAACAAGATCCTCACAGACGGCGTCAATGTCTGATCTCATGTCCGTCGAGATGACATCGCTAGAGTCAATTACCTTAGGTATTATTCTTAAAAGACACTCAAAGGATTAAGAAAGAAAAGTATATTTAAATTGACCTTGGCCTCAACATCTAATGTGGAACTATTGAATATACCGAAAAAAAAAAATAATCGCTATATTTTTTTTATCTCTTGTTTGAATTTAACAATGTAAAGTGAGAAAGTGGAATAAGAAAAAAGAACTCATTGAAAAGTGAAATCTATTTTATTTATTATTAACATTTTTATTTTATTATAAATATAAAAAAAAATATTAACATTTTTATTTGACATAATGTAAATATTAAATATTTACAAGTTCTTTAAATATAATCAATTATATAAGGTTTTTGTGCAAATTATTTTATATTTGTGTGGAAGATTAACAAGGGATTTTTTTTATGTGTTTATTAATTATCTTCTTCTTTTTCTGTTTTTTTTTCATTTTTTCTTTTATCCTAAATTAGTAGAACCACACATTAGCTCAATGATAACTCAAAATGGATGGGTCAAATACATAGAGTACTTTCAAAGGTGAAACTAACCCCATTAACAAAACCATATCCTTTAAGATCTATGTTGCATTATAAGTAGGATGCTTGGTCCATTTGAAGAGGTAGAGTGCAAGACAAAGTAACAATAGAGCCATCTTATTGGACGATTAAAGAATAGTAAGCACTTAGAAACTAGGAAGACCTCAGAGTTAGTGGTAGCAAGTAAGAAATTTCCCAACAACTTCAACCTATGAACCTTTTTTCTTTTTCAAATTAATGGTGAATTTATTATTTTCCCTTTTCTTATTTAATTTAGTCCATTTATTATTAAAAACAGAAACTTTATTCCTTAGTTTACAAAATTGAATCAGCATTCTTCTTTCTGTTTGACTTACACAAAGCTGCTTTCGTTTTCTCTCATAAACATATATTAATTTCATACTTTGTTGTCTAACTTTGTTAAAATCAATTACACTTTTTATCAGCAATATTACACACACACACATATAAATTGAAAAAGTTAAATAAAAAAGAAAAAAAGTATTTATTTAGTCTTAAATTAAAGAGAAAAAAATGTTTGGCCCATTTAGAAATCCTTTGATGCACATTAGAAGTAAGCTTGTAATTAGGTATTTTCCTATTTGTTTGTCCTTATTGATTTCCACATCACAAGCCCTTAATTTAGTTTGGCATACGATTTTTCCACATCAACCACTAGTGGATCTAGTCACCCACACGCATGAATCTGCTTACTATTTCCAAATTTCAAGTAATCAAAAATTCTAGATAACTTAGCTGTTTTCAACTAATCAGTTTCATAGTAGAAGTAAATGTCGTCACATTATAATTAATTCACCCTTAATCATAGTGTTAAGCCACTCTTAGAGACTAACCAATATATTAAGAATGAATCTTGGAAATGAATGCAATCATTTTGAATTTTCACATGATTATATCTGACGAATATGGTCTATCTTTCTTCTTATAAAATGATGTCATATTAGAATTTTAAAAGACTTTCCTTTATAGAGAATAACAAAAGTTGTAGTAGTCAATTAATTTTTTTACAACTTATAAAAAAACATAGAAAGTTCAATGAATTATTTCATGTCACTTTCTGTAGGATATATATATATCCCTATCAAACAGTTACACCTAAAGCATGAAACTTTCATAGACTATTTTTTTTTTTTTAGTTGCTAGACTTTTTTTTTTCTATTACATATAATTTCTCTCCTTTTTTGTTGAGAGGGGTTTAGACATTGATATAAATTATTTGATATCTTTTTTTAGTGTTACCACATATCAAATATATTTTTTAAATATATTGTTTATACATCAATAGGAACAAGATGTTAAACCTATAATGTAGGACATAAAGATATAATCAATTACGTGTTAAAAATTGTATTGAATTTTTTATTTATGTTTGTCTACATCTTTTTTTTTTTATTATCTTTTGTATGGCTCTCATAATTTAAAATGATTTCTAAAAAGTTTATGAAGTTTTAGAATGTTATATTTTTAAATTTTTACTATATAAATATATTAAAATTTAGTCTATAAAATTTTAATAATATTTTTTAACTCCATAAAATGATACATCTTACATATAGTAATTTTTTTTTTCATTATCAATAAGTATCCTATCGAACATGGAGACCAATCTCCCTCAGGAGTTTGATAGACATTATATAGGTGGACATTTTCATCTAATTTAATTTTTTTTGCATTCTCAAAAGTAACAGATTGAACTCTAACCTCTTTGGTTAAGTGATGTATAAAGACTCGTTTTCTGCCTTAATATAAGTGTATGAATTAATTAAAGTGATAATTATATTTTATGTATGTTAGACTTTAATTTATTTAATCATGTGTTTGAAATTTTGTGAGTAGTTGGAGATTTTATTTGAGGGTGAGAATACTATTTATGGATAATATGATTACTAAATGGAACTGGACTTGTTTTGGACTTGAATAGAAAAGAAATAGGATGAGAAGGGTGATGTTATTAAAGAGTAGGGTTGCAAATAGGAATTTATCAAAGACTATACTAAATCATTTCTTCATTCTTCTTTTTCTCTTTTTCCTTAAATCTTCTCCTTTCTCTCAAAATTTATAAACTCAAATCTCTCTCTTCCTTTGAGAAGATTTGATTTTTTTTCTCTGGCTCCTATAAGAGCACAAGAACATTGCCTTTGATAAAATTGGGTAAACTTCATTTTTTTTCCATTCGAAAATTCAATTTCATTCTTCTTTTAGATTCATGAATGGAAGAATTTTGTAGACGTAAGAAATTTCGAGTTTAATTTTTAGGGTGTTCTTTAATTAGAGTTTCCATCTTTAAAGTAATTTAGAAGTTCTTTATGCGTTCCTCAGACATTCTCTCTTTTTTGTGATGATTCTTAAGAGCACGAGGAAAAAATTAAAGATAAACTATCTTCTTGTCATTTTGAGGCAGATAACTTAACTTGCATGTTAAACATTGAGAAGGGGTGAAGTGAACTTGTGTCGGAGATATTTTCTATTGGATATCCATGCCATTGTTTAACTTTTTGATACTTTGAATTTTTTAGTGAACCAATTTTTTTCTTTAAACACTAACTACACAATAGAATTCTTCCATTAAATAGTTTGTGTTGTTGATTTATGCCATTTAATTTGTTTTGTGACCTATAATTGAGTTTTAAGTACTACTGTATGAGAGTATATTCGATGAACCTATAGAAATACTTTAAATGTTATTTTATTCATAAATAATAATAAATATTAGTTAGATTGGTAATTCATAATTTGAATTAATCTTTAGGAATGTCAAATTTTGATAGATTGGAGCATTCTCAAGTTCATAAAGTTGAAAATTTTACTTATATTAGTTGATGGAATGATATTATATTAGTTGATGGAATGATATTAGTGTGCTAAAATTTTGGTTTAGATTGGTCATTAATTTGATTCTACATTTTAGATAGATTTGAACATGGTTTTAAGATATAAAATGTTGGTATTAAGCTTGTTACGTAAAATTGTAATTGATTTCAAAAGGATTCAAAAGATATGTCTATACTAGTCACAAAAATCACAAATATCAAAATCTATTATATATATATATATATATTGTTTTTATATAAAATCCAAAATGTTAAGTTTTCAAAATAAGTAAAATATCACATTATTGTGTATAAGTACAATCATGACGGTATCATAAAACATCATATAAAAGTGAATTAAATTTTCAAACTTTCAAAACATAATGCTTATATCAGGAATATTCATTATATATATTTTAAAAAATTATTGTAAGAACGTCCTTTAACTTTTCACTATCTAATATATTAATCTATATGACTTTTATTATCAACAAAGTTAGGATATATTTTTTTTCTTAACAAGTTCATGACTATAAAAAATATCATTTTAGACAATAACGTAAAACTATGACCTAAAGCACAAAAACCGTAATATAAAATTTAGACAACAATTTTTTAGCTATAATCTAGGTGAGTGTTGCTGTTTGTAATACGCAATAATTTGAAAAGACAATAAGTTTAAAATCATTGCTTAATGTCTTAACAACAACCACAATTTTAAAAACATTGCTTAAAGTGTTAAAAATTATAATATAACTTTTTAAAATTTTATATGAATTGCCCATATAAAAGTTAAAATGAAAACAAGAAATACTATTATTTATGTCTTTAAAACCCAAAATTGTACAACAAAAAAAAAATGATATTAACACTCCAAAAGCTACAACCACGTAAGAGGAAAACAATTTATATATATAGACCAAAATAAATATAATTGAAAATAACATTCAAATAAATATTTTAATGTTATTGTTTATACATGATTAAATAGGTTGTCTTGAAAAATAATAATGAGTTTCCAGCTATTAAAATTAAAACTACAATCTTAAGTTAAAAATACATCATGTTTATAATTGTTTCTTCATGACATAACAATAAATTAACTCTTTGCTAGATTGTCTTCATTGTTTTCAAAATGTAAAATACATAACGTTAAAGAAATTACTTGTGAAAAAAATTAAAGAAACTTAACCTCTCAAGCAAAACTTTCTTCAGTTTGCAAAATGTGGAGCATAAGCAAGACTTGTAACATTGAGAAATTGATAGTCTCTATAAAAAAACATGTCAATGAAAACAATGTTTCTTCTACTTTTGCTGAAAGCTAGGAATTTCAAAATAAAGAATTGGAAGTTTTTCTATTGACAGGTTGAAAATCATCATGGCACAACCATAGGCTGAGGGACAGAGTTAATCATGTAGACAAAAAAAAAAAAAAAAAAAAGGAAAAAGAAAAAAAAAAAAAAATAAAAAAAAAAATTAAAAAAAAAAAAAAAAAAAATAAGGGGATGGGGATCCATAAACAACTTCGACAAAAAATTTAAAAAGAAGAAAGACTAATAGATAACAAGATTTGATATAAAAATTCCACATCAGACACTTTCTTACAAGTCCAAATAGTTTTATTCCAGAAGCACAAGAAACCCCTGACACAACTTGTAATCCAGTAAAATTAATTTAACTGTTCAAGGGTTTAACAATTCCAAACATACTATTTAACGAAATACCTGTGCAACCCTCTAGAAGCATTTAAAACTTGTGTATAGAAGCAGGGTTCTGTTTACAAGACAGATTGATCTCAGAATCAACCTAAAAATGCAGAATGAGATCCACCAATTCAAAGATCACATTATAGGAAAAATCCTCTCAAACGAATGCATCAAGAAGTTTTATAATGGAAAAAGAAGTTATAGTAGATCATAAAAATTTTCTTTCCCTGTAATAGCTACAATTTCTTGTAAAAATTTAGTAGAGAAAGAGAAAGAAATAGAAAGACTGGAAAAAAAAGGTTAAGAACATAATAAAGAGTGCAAAGAGAACACTGGACAAACAGGAGGTTAAATAAATTACTCATTGATTATCATTCCAATCTTACATTCAGTTTTCATTCTGCTTCCTAGAATAGAAACAATCTACCTTATTTGTAAACAACTACCAGTTAAAAAATAACATAAAAGACAAAAGTAGATTATATAAATCTTTAACATATTTTTATCATCTTATTTAATAAAGCCTGCAATAAATCGATCAAATTTTGAACCTAATTTGGACCTATTTTTATCCTTATTAATAACTTATAATTTTCAAAAAAAGAAATATTAAAAGTAGATTTCGTACATAACGAGTACTGATATGCTGTCTGATTTCTATAAAGCATCCTATGTTATGTCACCATGGTTTTGCATTATTGGTAAACACTATGCATAACACAATCTATTACAAAATCATTTTGTATGCACTATCAAATTGTCAGTGATCTTTTGAAATAATTATTATAAAACTTAATAATTTATCACATATGATAATTTATTATTAAATGATTATGTAAATCTACTTTTTCCTGTCAAGGTATATATTTTCTCATACATTTGTAAGTGTTTGAAAAAATTTTAAACTTACGCTCTACAAAAACCAAATAAAAAATTGGAAAATAAGATGTTTTAGTTTGTTCAAGTGTATGCCATTACAGTGTAAAGTGGGTAGTCTTCTCTATATACATTCTAAATTAAGGGCATTTGACAATTCAGATGAACAATGAAAAAAATTCATGACTCATTGGGATCAACTAGGAAGAAGTGAAAAATATTAATCTTTTGTTATTTTAAAGTATAAAAGACGAAAATCAAGAGGGCAATCAAAGATTGGCATGTCAATTTTTTATCCATGACTTCCATTACAAGAAAAAAACTATTTAGAAACCAATATGTAGCTACCAAATGAAATGGTTGCTAATTGTGACCAAAATAGTCACTAAATTAAATTTTAGTTGCTAAATAACTACAAAATAGAAGTAATGATTGAATTTAGTGACCAATTAAGTCAAATAATTAGTATCTAACATTAGCTACCAAGGTTTTAGTGACCTATACTATTAGATTCTAAATTAGTCTCTAACTTAATTAGATACCAATTTAGCATCTAATGACATAGGTCACTAAAACCTTGGTAGCTAATGTTAGATACCAATTATTTGACTTAATTGGTCACTAAATTCAATCATTACTTCTGTTTTGTAGTTATTTAACAACCAAAAGCTAATTTGGTGACTATTTTGGTTACAATTAGTAACCATTTCATTTGGTAGTTAAAAATTGGTCTCTAAATAACATTTTTCTTGTAGTGTTCCTCTGGTTACGCATTGCAAAGGTGGTTGCTATAAAAAAAATACTAATAATAAAATTCCTCAATTAGAAAATCGAGACTACAAAAAAGAGAGAACAACAAGGTATGACATTAGATAAGAAAACCTGACAAGAACCTATAATATAGTAAAATTAATTTAATTGGTTCAAGGGTTTAACCATTCAGACATACTTTTAATACTGTACAACCGTTTGGAGGAAGCATTTAAAACTTGTGTATAAGAAGCAGGGTTCACTTTAAGAGACATGCTGATCTCGGGAATCAACTTGAAAATGCAAAATGAAAAAGCAATCTAGCCAATAAGTTGTTCTTTAGTTTTTGATTGTGCACTAAATCAATGACTAGACTTATTGCTTGCATAACTTTTTCATCATCTTCCAATGATAAAATTCACTTCTGTAAACACTATACAACAGTAAGATAAATTCCACATCTCAAAATCATAAAAGTATAATCTAAAAATTATATAACAATACCTAACATAACCAAAAGAAAAACCCTAAATCAAATTAGTATTTACTATAAAAGAGCGATACTTGACCTAACAATACATGAAAGAGCTAAAGAGATGTTAAATAGACTAACCAAAGCTAAGCCCAACGATGGAGGCGACGATGGAGCACGACTATGGTGCGAGTGACAGGGAGATGTAGGGAGCTGCAAGGAGACGGGGGAGATGATGGAGCTGCATGAAGATGAGGGAGAAAAGGGAGAAGATGAAGACGAGGGAGACGCGGGAGCACTTTCAAAATGAAGATGATTCTAATATACTTTTTAATAGAACATGAATTTTTTTTTACGCTATTAATAGAATGAAGTGAGAGAGAGAAGAAGCAAATTTTTCTTGCAGTTTGGCTACTATTTTTGTTTTAATTCAAGGCAACATTTGGATAATTGTGGTTTTTACCATGTTTTAACCCACATTTATAAAAATAATATTTGTTGTATTACCTGATATACTACAATCACAATACCATCTTACATATCCACACAACATATAGCAATGTATATATCCATTAATAATACATAACTTCATCATAAATATTGATTAACATGCTTTCAAATCTTGCCACATCAATATACTCATTCATTCATTCAAACCTTGTATATATGTATAACATACATCACCAAAACAATATATCATACCATTACTAAAGCAACTTTCCTTCACTAAATAAGGCAAAACTCATCACTTAAGTTTTGAACTCAATGGTTGAATGACATCACATATTGCTTGAGTTAACTTATGTCATTTGAGAAATACTAGCTTTGGAAGAGATAAAATTGATGCGACTTGTCTCTCATTTGAGTGTTCACTCATTGCTTGAGGGACCATCTTTAGAGGAGAGAAAAATTAACACTGACTCTTACTCACTCAAACATCATTTTTTTTTTCACTTGAGTGTATATTTAAGTAGTGAAAGTCCCAACAAGAAAAAAATTCTCTAACAACTCTCTTGTTCTAGCCTTAAGTCATAACTCGGATAAAGAGCATTGTCACTTGAGCAACAATGTTACAGGCATGTAATTATTGCTCACCACCTAAGTGTAAAATTCAACACTTTAACAAAAAAATTATAAAAATACTAAAAAAGAAAAAGTTCATAACATATCCAACTAACTAGTTATAACCATCCTTACTCATTTTAAACACTCAAAACTACATATTTTTCATACTAACTTGTATATGAACCAATTCAAACTAGAAGTAAGTATCAAAAAACCTTACTTAAATACCAAAACTATGTAAATCTTTTAAAACATAACTCCAATAAATTCCTATTCAAAGATTTCTCAATATCAATTCAGTAATAAATTATATTCCAACACATCTAATTCAAAGGTTAACCGAATAAATATAATTATTCAACTTCCATTACTTGGAAGTAATGTGTCTTAGAAGCAAAACAATTCTAACATCCTATAAACATCCAATATCTACTCTTGATAAGGTTACCGTTATACTTTTATTCCATAATTGAGTCCAACAAATTGTTTATAAAACTCCCACATAATTAGAAAAAGGAGAAAAGACACAAAATCCATTATAGAGGAAATAAGAACTTACCTTCATCAATATTCTAATAAACTTATCTTGATCTTCTTGTAATTACCTCTTTAATAGTATAATCTAAATGTAGAAATGATAAATTATCACACTCTAACTCTAAATAGTATAGTATTCATATTTGGAAATGGATAATGAATTAATTTTAAACCTATTTATAGACCTTTTTAAAAATACTTTTTCATTCTTCATTAATTCTAAAATCATATCTCTAATATAAATCAACCAAGTCTTACAATACCATGGATAACATAAACAACTTATGTTTGACGTTCTGATTTTTGAATAATTTTCTCAGTAGAATATTTTTTTACTCATTGAAGTGTCACTCAAAAGGATTAATTTCTTGACGATGATATTTATTTTTTCATTTTTTCACTCAAAGAAATTTCATCAGAACATTCGACAAAGTATTTTTCTTTAGTAAAAATCACCTTAATTAAATTTAATGAATCATGTACAAGGAAGTATTAGAGGATGAAAAGTTGATAGATGTCACTGCCACCTATTTAAGGTAAGGAGTCACCAAAAATTAAATAGATGTACTATAAACTATGTTATCAATACATCGGAATTGAGAAATAGTTTAATAATCATATATTTATTGATATATGATATGTTAGTTTTAAATATCTGGTCTCCATATAATTTTTCAGAAGTCGTCTAACTTTTAAATATTTATTTGATATTTTAATATTTTTGATAGACAATTAATATGTTGATTATTATTAAATAATTGATATAATTTATATGAATTATTTTATTATTGTCAGCTTACCTATTTGACTGCAGATTGTTTTGTAGTTATGATGATCATGTCTTGAGATGTGAGAATATTAGAAAAAAAGTTAGTGGTAGTATACTTATTCTAGGTTTTGATGTTTTAAAATTTCATCTACTAAGAAAATAGTAGTTACATATTTAGTTTTGTAAACTTTTATATATATATATATAGTTATGTGGAAATTTATTTATGTTTTTTTTTTTACTTTTAAGGTAATTACAAGAAACATGATCTCTCCCCACTTCCTGCATATAGTTTCCGATTAAATTTCACAAGACTTTATTTGATCCAAAAATATTATTTCAAAATTCCAATTCAATATATTGTATTAAATAGGCGCAGTTACATTAAAGTTCGTATACAAGTTAAATTAAAAAATTACACCTAACATGTTGTATGGACCTGCGAGCTTGTAGGCCGGCTCATTTAATGGTTTGTTGTGACTTTAGTATTTTCCCTTTACAACTTGTACTACCTCGGAGTTCGGACGACAACTGTGAATGTTGGGTGATCAAACCGACCGTTGTAATAACAAAACTCTCTCACGTTATATAAAAATTTAGTATTGCAATTCTCCTCCAAGAACTTTGAAACATGACCATGTTATAAGTTATGAACAAGAATAAACTTGAGACTAAGTAATCATTAGCAGCTCCAATTCCACCAACACCAAAAGGATAAGAAGGGGATTTGGCATGCCATTTACTCCCTAAGTCAAATCATGAGATAGCAAAACAGAGATAATGTCCTATATAAGCATCTATTACAAATTCTATACTATAAAAGCAAGCATGCAAATAACAAAAAGCTGATGAAAGTCTCTTAAAACCATGCTTTTGGGAATTTCAAAGAATGAGCATTTGCAGGAAAAAAACATTTTTTTTATCATCTTGGAAGTGCTTCTCCCATTGAAGGTTAACTATATTTGGACAAAACTTCCATGCAGAAACGGATTCTGGTGATGCTGGTTTTCGACCATATTTATATTTTCACTTTGGTGATATGCATCTTATTTAATGCATTGCATGTTAGCAAATGAAAAAGTTGCCTAACTGACAATTCACTTTCCTTTCCATATTTAATAAGCTTAATCACAAACAGAAATCCAATTTCATAGTGGTCATTCAGACTATGAGGAACAGTCAATGTTTGATTTAATATCCATGCCATTAAAACAACATTCTTGAGTTGTGAAAATTTAATACTGTAGAGTTTGTCTCCATTTATACACTATAAATTGGTCTTTACTCTTATTTTTAGTTCATATCAGATTTTTCAATGTTCATGTGATTGGAAAATTGAAGGTTTCATGCTTCCAAAAATTTGGACAAACAAGTGATTCTCAAGTTGGATGTCATGTCACGTACTGTGATAGTATTTACAAAGAAGTAGTTCAAATAAAAGGATGATGATAAGGGCATGAACAAAAAAAAAAAGAGACAATTTATATTGGGGTTTCCTTTTAGACAACATTCTGGTTGGTGTTCCATTCTACTACATATGCAGTTTGTTGTGATGTGAACTGATAAAGCACACATGCATCCTTTGCATCATAAATGACCAAAAGTAAGACCGTTCCTTAATATCAACCGATAAGATTCAAACAGTTCTGTATTTTTCTGTTTACACTTGAGCAAAATCATAAAGATATCACATCATCAGACCACAACCGTTTCTGTTTCTGAAGCAAAGTCTAAATGGAAAGGAAAGTATCCATTGGCAAAAACACAACCAATATAAACTTCTGAGATACAAATTGATGTTATTACTAACACCATAATTTTATCAAGAGATTAGTTCCATTGATCAGTAAATCTCTTAATTTAGAAGAAGAAAGTTAAGAAGAGGAAAGCATGCTCTGACAGATGGTGCTGATGTTTAAAAGAAATGCCAATCTGGTTTTTCTTTTATCAAAGATAGATAAACTCACCTTTTGGGTTTACAAAGAATTATATGACATAAAAGGAGACACAAAATTATGCTTAGAGGGTAGAATAAAGATATCTTATTCTTTAAAAGAATTATAAATATTTTACTGATACAAAAGGTGAATAGGCAAGTAAATTGAGAATGTATGAAATTACGAAGTGATAAAGTACAGTTTAATTAACAAACAATAAACAGCTATCCAATTATCAAAACAGTGGACATAAAATTGGCTTAATTTCATTAGAAAATTTTAGATAATGTTGGGAATTGCTCCATTTCTATTTCTTATAGCAGCAGAAGGATGGCGTGTAAGACAGGCAGAAGATAAAGGTTTGATTGAAGGTATAGAAATTGGAAGGAATGAGATCAAAGTTAGTATGCTTCATTATGCCGATGATACATTGTTTATATGCAAGACAATTTGAAAAATGTATTGACTATTAAAGTTTGTTGAGGTGCTTTGAATTAGTTTCACGACTCAATCTATATCAAAGCAGCCTAGGTGATATGGGGTAAACTCTACAAATACGGATAGATTTTTGGCCATTTTGAATTGTACTAAAATGATTATACCATTTACTTAGGTATACCGATGGGAGGTATAGGAGAAGATAATTTTGGAGTGGGATGATTGAGAAAATTTGAAAGAAACTATTTAGATGGAGAGGTAAGGCAATATCATTTGCTAGAGTGATTTTGATAAAGTCGGTATTATTTGTTATGCTCTATCATCGATGTCTACTTTTAAAGTGCCACAATGTGTGAGAAAGGAGGTGGTCAAAATTCAGAGAGTTTTTGTGAGGATGGGTCCAAGACGGGAGAAGATTAGCTTGGATTAAGTGGAATTCCATATGCAAATCCAAAAGAACTAGGAGGGTTAGGGATTAAGAGTTTAGTTAAAGTCATAAGGCAATACTTGGTAAATGGAAATAAAGGTTAGGTACGGAGGAAAAGAGACTCTGGAACGATAAAATAGTTTTTAAGTATGGGTCGTGGAGAAACTTCAATAAACCCGAAAGCAACTCAAATGAATGCTTATGGCGAAGTTGGAGAGTGGAATAGAAACGAATGAAAGTGGAAGTTATCATGGAGAACGACTTGGTTTGAGTGAAAAAAACCAATGTTATAAGATTTCCAAGTGGCTAAGTGTGGAGTTTGCAAGGATGAACGAGAAGAATGAGTATGGAAAGATGATAAATCAGGATCCTATATTGTGAAATCAGCATATGCGAAACTTAATAATGAGTTATTGGGGGAGAGCTGGAAGAGTATAAGAAACTTTGGATCAAAAGGACACTACCCACTGCACAAATAAGTGTCTAGAGAGGGTTACAAGATAGGCTAACCACCTATGAAAACATAGAAAAGAGGTATTTTGTAACTAATGGCATGTGTGTTTTCTTTGGTGTACAAACTCAGACTAACAATCATCTATTCTTGAACTGTAAAGTAGTGGCTAGAATTTAAAAATTATATAATAAGTGAGTGGGTATCCAATCTGTGAATCATAGTCTAATTAAGGAGATTTTTTGAGTTTTGATTTGTTGGGATTAGGAAGAAAGGAGAATAATATTTGGAGGGTGGTTTGGATACGTATCATTTGGAGTATTTGGACATATAGAAACAATATTATTTTTAGAAACTTTTGCTATGTCACAAATTAAAATTTGGACTTGAATCATTAATAGGATACACATGGCAAAATTTATCTATTTGGATTGGTGTATGAATCCTATTCTGTTTAAAAAGTTAGTGTGCAGCTAAGTGTTGGAAAGAATTTGTGGAAAGAATTACAGAGATGCTGTTAGAATTAAGAATTCAGATTGGGTTTTGAGGGCAGTACAAGACAGACACATATTTATTGATTGAAGGCTTTAGGAAGTTGAGTGAGGGTAGTGGCTGTTACGAAGGTTAGAATCTAGGTGTTATGAAGAAAAGATTGGCTGTGGCTGTTCGACAGTTTGTTGATTGCAGGAAATATACCACCATAATGAGATTAGATTGTAGTTATAGTCGACAGCTGAATGTGTGTGCTTTGGTGTGTATATATTAGAAAAGTAAAGTGGAAGCCGAGAGCACGATTCTATGATAACATTATCAGGCTATAAAAAGCCTAGATCTTGCTTTAATTTTGCAGTACAGGAAGCTGGATTTGGCTTGCATTCAGGAGTATACACAATTATATGCAAAGCAATCAGAACACAAGATAAACGTCAGATCCGGGCCGCAAAACTGCCTTAATGTACATTCGCAAGGAGGATCTGAAAAACTAGCTGTAATTGCAATTCAAGGGTTGTTTAGCTTAAATTTATTGATGTAAGGTTCTTCATATTTATATAATTTTTTTTTCTGATAGAACAAAAACTCGTACTTATTATCAATATTCATGTAGTTCTTTTTATAAATCTCTTTTGAGTACCTACCTTCTAAGATATGGCATGGCTCGTCTGTGTCAAAACCTCAATGGGGATTTTACAGTTTTAAGAGAAAGTGAAGAGAATATACATTCATTTGTTATGTCTCTGAAGATAATATCTAAAAGTTTTCATAGTAATTCATAATTCCTCAGCATATGCAGCGTGTCATAAATATAGAGGATTCACTAGTTTAGGTAATGTTTTAGGATGTCAGAAATCAAAGTAGATAAGTAAAGTAAATTGATATTGTATTCAACTAAAGTGATCTTAAAAGCATGTTGGCCCCAATTTGATGTTAATTAATTTGATATTGTAAGATAATGAGCAGCAGAACAAGTTTATAAAGTTCATATAAAGTTAAAACCAATGAGTATTCAAATATGGGATTTCACAGCATGAGACTTCACTATTGGAAAAAGGCATCACGTGAGAAAGGACCAAAAAAGCAGTCACCACTTCACTCTGAAAGTGTCATAACCATGAAAGAGAGTTAAGTTGGTTTTGAGAGTGAACAAGGAAAAAAAATGTTCATAGCCCTTCAATTAGACTCAACTCATATAATCATTTTAGCTTTGAAACTCTCATATCTGCTATTTCTCTTTTCTTCAATTCCTAATGTCCTAGGCTACACTACTAGAGCTCATATCTTCATTTATGCTGGCTGCTCTCAAGAAAAATACCAACCAAACACACCCTTTGAAGCCAACCTCCATTCCTTTTTGTCTTCAGTTTCTGCCTCATCTTCTGACAATTCTTACAATAGCTTTGCTATTGGAAATGGAAGCTCATCACCCCCAGAGGGATCCATATATGGCCTATACCAGTGCAGGAGTGATTTGAGGCCAAATGATTGCTCAAAATGTGTTAGAAGTTGTGTTGACCAAATAGGGTTGGTTTGTCCCTTGGCACTTGGGGCATCTTTGCAACTTGAAGGGTGTTATGTAAGATATGAGCATGTTGATTTCCTTGGAAAACCTGACACAAGCCTTTGGTACAAGAAGTGCAGTAAAGCAGTGACAAATGATGCTGAGTTCTTCAGGCGTAGAGATGATGTTCTTTCTGATTTACAAGCAGCTAATGGATTTGGAGTGAGTACTTCTGGTTTTGTTGAAGGGTTTGCACTGTGTTTGGGAGATCTGAATGTGGCTGATTGCTCCTCATGCCTTCAAGCAGCAGTGGGAAAGCTTAGGAGCATATGTGGTGCAGCAGCATCGGCTGATGTGTTCTTGGCACAATGTTATGCTAGGTACTGGGAAGCTGGCTACTATGATCAAGCAGGTTCATTTCATTTCTAATTCTTGTGTTTTCATTTCAAAATAGGACAACATTTGGATGCAGTAACATCACTGATGCTGTTAATTTTATATGTTTTAGCTTTTAGAAGAAGTTAGGTGAGAGAAATTTTGTAGAGATTAAGTGCATAAGTTACAAACAAGAGATGTTAAATTCATTTTAGCTTTGTAATTTTTTCAAGAACATAGAGATTTATTTAAACATGATCTGCATATTCTTTCCACTGACTTTTGTTAGAGGAAAATTTGATAATGATACAAGAGGAAAATTTGATAATTTGAAATTACTTTGAAGTTCCAAATATGCTTGGAATTACAGAGAAACTTTGCAGTGGTCAACTTGTAATCTTTTTATGCAGCAGAGTGTTTCAAGCTTTATATTGGAAAATGCACACTGCAATGCCTGTGTTCTTTAACTTTCAGTAACTTTGACATAAAGCTAAATTTCAGTATTAATTAAAGATGAGATGACATGGAATCCAAGGAAATCTTTTGATCTCAAATACTTTCTAAAGTTTTACACTATTTCCATTTCTTTTATTTTGATATATTATTTAATATTTTATCACACATTAAAAATAATAAATAAATTAGTGAATAGAAATTTTTATTAAAGTATTCTTAAAAAAATTTATATCTCAATATTTGTAATTATTGTGCATTTAAATAAATAATTATTTCATCTTCTTATAAACACACATAAAAGTATTCACCAGCTATAATTGTAGAACAATATTTCCTCCCGTGTATTTAGTTAATAACTATGATAAAAGGATTCAAATTATTATAAATATTTATTTAGGATACATTGAAATAAAATTATACTATTACATTGAAAAATATAAATGACAGTGGATTTGAAAAATAAAAAAAATAAAAAAACTTAAACACACAGAGTGAACAGAGGGAGTACTACCTCCCTTCTCATATATGAGAAAAAAAATATCTTAATATTTTCCTTATAATGTTATTCTTAGAAGATAAAAAAATAGATATTATAATTAAAAAAGTTATTGAATAAAATAAAAATAATTAAAAAATTTTATATTTTTTTCTTATAAATGAAAACGGATGTGATAATTTTGAAAAATCATCATGAATATTTACCAATTATTTTATTGTTTTGGTGCAACTTTATGTTTTGTGTAGAATCTTCTAATGAGGATGACCAAGTCGGGAAATCAGTTGCCATTATGGTAGGAGTGCTCGCAGGTCTAGCAATTCTTGTTGTCCTTCTCTCAATCTGCAGAAGAGCATTTGGTATAACACTTTAATTTCTTAATCTTCTAAGGCTTATTATGAAGCTTTTATTTTTTTTTTCCCTCATTAATTTCTGTAGAAATAACTAGAGAAGGATTCAACTGAAAAATAAATACAAGTTCAAAAATCTGGTTAAAAATAAACCTAATTAAAAACTATCAACTAATTTAGGTATTAGAGTAACTTACCCTAAAATTAAATATTCCAGATAGATATATGTATACAAATATTTTTTAGACTAATGAATTGATGAATGGTGTGGTGCTAATGATCAATAATTTTTTTGAATAATATGCAGATTAAAAAAATGTGGAGATGGAAACACACAAAGGAAGAAAGCGTGTAATCATTTCAAAATGTATGCAAATGGTTGATCAAAATTATTTTATGAAAGTGTTGCTTCCACTTTTGTGCTAGTGTTATTAATAAATTATATTTGTTTTTTCAGAAGGTGGATGTAATATTCTGGTTTATAAAGTGAATCTCTCGTACTCATCACTTTCAAGAAAAGGCTGCCAAAATCACTTGCTCTTGTGATCTCATAACAAAATGGGATCATTCTTTTTGATAAAAATAATCTTCTTTGCTTTACTACTATAGTGTGCATTTCTTTCTTAATTGTGTAATCTGTGGTTAATTAGATGGTCTTTCTAAGAGGGCAATGTAGAGTTTATGTGTTTTTCAATTAAGGAAAAGTCAAAGTGCACTGCTTTGTGTTATAATAGTATGATTTTAAGTATTTTAGATTTTAATTATATTAATTGAATTTTTTTAGTAAATGTAAAATTTAAGTTTTTTTTTTTTTTTTTTTTTTTTTTTTTTTTTTTTTTTTTTTTTTTTTTTTTTTTTTTTTTTTTTTTTTTTTTTTGTGATTATGCTATTCTACTTTCTCTGTTGACTAGAATTTATTCTGTGGTTTGACTTAAAAGGGTAAAAATAGGTTAGACTGAGATATGTTTGAGATTGATTTTAGTTGGAATTGTTAGACCTAAATATGGAATTGTTAGACATTTTTATTATCTAAAAGTGTTCTTATTTTTAATTCTAAGATTTATTGCAATTCTTTAATAATATATTTAAATAGATCAAATTTTAGTTATAGAATTTATTGAATGGTTTGAGTAATATTATTCCTATAGGTTAGCTTGACTAGCCTAAGAAGCTTTTTAGGTCCAAACTTAACCTTTACAATAAAAACGTCAAATATTTCTTTTATCAGATTTTAATGGTCTAATCTATTTGCACTCCTAAAGTCTAATTGTTGTTAAAACATTTACTTCCGTAATTCCTTTTTAGTATCAATTATTTTATAAAATCTAAGGAATGCAATAAGTTTATTCATTTTAAGAAAATAGTTATATTTTTTTATTTCACCCTTTTCTATTTTCATATAATGGCAAATGCACATATGAAAATTAATTATAAATTAAATGATAATTAAGTATAATCGAAAAATAAATGCTTTCTTGAACTTTAAAAAATACAAAAAAATATATTTTTTTTTCAAAAAAGTCTGACTATTAAAAAAAACAGAAGAAATTATTAAATAATGTTTCATTAATAATTATTTAGTGGTTTACATTATCAATTAATTATTATCTTAACATTGGCGTACAATTGTTGTAGTCTAAATTTTACATGAATTATATAACATATTAATTAATTTATTTTAGTTTGGTTATTTAAAACTATGTTTTATGAAAATACATTTTAAAACTATTTTCAAATATATAGTTAAATTCAGCACAGCTTCTATAATTTATTTAAAGTAAAAGAATGACAGGGACAAACTAATATATATATATATATATATATATATATATATATATATATATATATATATAATACTACAGAAATGTATTTTAGTATGGGTTAAGACAGACAAAGGCAGTGAAAACGGACATAATAGCATCAGTTTAACATTCGCGAAACAAGGGAGCCATGTGGCTAGAAGCAAATGTTGTAGCGAAGGTTGTGTGTGGCCTGAACCCACTCGAAGTGGACTCTTATTTTATATGAAAGGCAATTGCTTCCTGCACTCCATCAAATGTTTCCTGCACTCCACTAATTTTTAAAATTTCAATTGTATCCTTGAGTGTTTTATGTGAAAAGAGTTATGTATTGTGGTTAACTCATTGGTGGCGGCGACGGTAGGAGTAGCTAGTGACGCTTTTCTCTAGTGATCTGTTATGACAAGTTTGGATTATTTTAGAGATAAGGAAAGACAGTGTGGATAATTTTAATTTTTTTTTTTTGTTGACAAGTGGTACAAGCTTCTAGACGTTAAGCTATGGAAGAGACTTCTGAAACGAGTATTCCGAAACTCATTTGGAGGGTGTAGGGTTTTTATAGCAAGAAATTTTCGATAGTTAAAAAATGCATTTTGGAAAGAGCTTTTCAGAGGTCAAAAAATACATTTCGAAAAGGGCTTTTCAGAAGTCAAGATGGGTGACAATTGTATTCCAGAAAGAGTGCCTCAAAAGTATTTATTTGCATTCCAGAAAGAACTTTTCAAAAGTGTATTTTTGCATTCCGAAAAGGACTTTCCGAAAATGCTTTTTTGTGTTCCAAATGGGCACTTCTATTTTTTCCTGTCAATGATGGAGTGTAGGAAGTAAATGATGGGATGCAGAAAACAACTGTCTATATGGAAAAGTGCTTCCCCTAAGCCCATGTTTTCATATAAAAAAGAATTAAAAAGAAGTACCATCTTATGAGCACATGTTAGTGTGATGAAAAAACAAACAATAATAATGACAAGATTGTAAAGGCTCCTTCTCAACTTGAAGGAAATACCTACATTACGTTCCACATGCTTGTAAGGCTATTATCATAAAATTGTAGTCATATTACTATAATATTATATTTTTTGCAAAATGAAATTTAAAATTAAAAAAAAAACATTAGTGACCGATTTAGTAACCAAAATTTGTATTTTAAAAATAATAAAATGGTAAAGTGAAAGGGGTGGGTAGGGGTTCTTAAATGACAACATGTCAACCTAGCTTATCCGATCAATAAAAACATTATAAAAAATGTAAAAAATTAAAAAAGTTAACCTAAAATAAAAAAATAAAACTTTTAAAGTGACTTGCCCACCACAAGCCTACTAATATTTCTCTTAAAGCATGGCCAAACACACACTATCCTTTGCAATTTATTAAAGAATTATATTTTCTTACATCCCACAAGCTCATACTTTATTTACTTTTAATGTAGTGTCAACTTAGAGTGAGTTTAGCTCACTCAAATTTTTATATTCACTTTCTTGTGGGTTTAAAGTGAGTTTGGTGCATTTTAATTGTGTCTCATCTTTGAGCAACACGATTCCTCTTATAGCCAATCCATGACATTTTTCTAGTGTCATATATATATATATATATATATATATATATATATATATATATAT
>Ga0209700_102372_pt1 | contig 38312 bp, 29 predicted proteins | sample SiratroredBW_FD_187528 | JGI IMG/M metagenome (GOLD analysis project Ga0209700, IMG submission 187528) | Root nodule microbial communities of legume samples collected from California, USA - Siratro red BW (SPAdes) (version 2) | ecosystem: Host-associated > Plants > Roots > Nodule | place: USA...
TATATATATTTTTTTTTTCAGATAACGTGATACCAAATAGATCAAACATTGAATTATAAATAACTATAGAATCTGTTAAAGTATTTTTTAATTAAATTACTTATTTTAATAACACACACACACACACACACACACATATATATATATATATATATATATATATAATTTTACTAGTTTAATCATTAAATTAAGATTTTTTCTGAATATATTGAGTTTACAAATTTTATTGCTATTTGAAACTTCATAAAATAGTTCAATTTCACTTATATTATACTTTTAAGAACTATAAGCAAATATTGACCATAAAAATATGTTACTGCAAATATTTCAGTTATCTAAATCTTGATTAGAATGATTGTGAAATTGGTATAAAAAAAATTTAATACCTATATATATATATATATAATTGATAGTATTCTAGTTACTTCTTTATATAATTAAATTTGGTTACCTTATTGTACTTGGTGCTGCAAAAATCGATTAAAATGCAAAGATAATCCATTATTGACTCTTAAATGGATATATATATATATTATTTATTTAAAATTTTTATTTTCATTTTTTTAACCAAACTTATATGCTTTTAACTTTTGACTTGAACAAAAACAATATATTATTTTATTTTTCAGTCTCAATTTTCTTGACCTTAGTGTAAATGAAACAAAACACAAAAAGAATAATACATTATATGTGTAAAAATTGAAAATGGACAGGAGAAGGTTTGGTAGCAATTTCAGTAGCTAATGATAGTTTTGGAGTTGAATAGAGTTGGGTAGCCTTTGGCACTTGCATTGAGGAAAAGTGTCTTGTAGGAACAGACACTGAGAAAGAGTTCATTGATTTTGCAATTGAAGGAGTCACTGCACCAATATTTCCATTCATCAATCCCTTCATCTAGCCATACTACAATTTTCTTTCTTCTATTTTCCACCATTAATACTTCCTTCTCCAACTCTAAACACCAATTTCAATTTCTTTTCATAACTTTTTCTAGTCAATGAAACTTTGACCTCTTCAATTTGTAACATTATTTTGTATTTGAATTAATTGGACATACCCGTTGATGGGTGTTCGTGCAAGTTCCTGCATTCTTCCACACATAACGGCCAAATGTCCAAATGAAAGCACACTGTGTGTTCCCTTTCCAAAACAAAAGGATCATGATAATAGGCAAATTGTGTGTGTTTCCTTTTCCTCCATTAGATTTGTTTTGCTAAAAGGCACCTTCAACCGTTTCTTGGAGCCCACATCAAAAAAAAAAAAGCATTACCCCGTCACTTGTTGACATGATTGATTGTGAGTTTTAAGATGCAGAAGGTGGCACTGGTGTGAGATTAGACACCTACCTCAATTATTACTCCGTACCTCTTATTTCTTTTCGCCTAACTCTGCATTCTGCAACTGCTTCATATTTTCTTTTCCAATAACTTAATAAACCAGTGGATAACATTCTACATGTATAAGGATTAATGCATGTTTAATTTTTTATTGTTTATCTAACTAACACATCTCTCTTTATTGTATCTCCCTTTCAATGGTCTTAGCTTAGACAGATTAAGACACTAATCTGTCTTAATCTGGTTGTAATGTTGGGGTTATCTCCATCTGCTGATTAATTTTGCTATTCCTCAAATTAAGAAAATAATAAATCAGGGTGTGACTGCTAATGATTTAGCATTCAATGCATCAGTATACTACTAGCCATCCACATGGTGAGATGTGACAATAATTAAACTTTATCTTACCATTAATCATCTTTCAATCATATCAAGAAAATTATTGGGATTGGTCCAATTAGAATAAGTTTATGACTTCAAGGACTGATGACAACAGGAAGAGAAAAAAAATATTCTTGGACAGAGCTTATTCCTCTTATTCAACCAAAAATATATTCAATCAATCATAAGAGAGATAAGAAAGAAAGAAAATATTTGACAGGATAAACGGAAAAAAAATCATTAAAATACAGTAACCCCATCACTTTGATTTCTTAAAATATGCAATACTATCACATAAAAATATGATTTTTTGAATAAAAATGTAAACTTTTTATGCTTATAAACTTACCCATTTATTATTACCATTTGGATTTTTAAATATAGAATGATATTCTGATTTTGAGTTTAGTTTTAGAAAATTAAACTAATGTGACAAAGAGACTGTGTGTTTAAAATAGAATTTTAGGATTAAAGTAATAATGCAGTTGAAGAAAAGGAGGAGATGATACCGTGAAAAGTGTGCAATGATGGACAGATTTGAAGAACATTCCAGGTGTGATCAGGGTTTAAGTGCTAAATGCAGAGTGCATATTAAAGAATTACAGAAGAAGAAGAAGAAGGATGAGGAAATGAATGAAAGCAGTGCAGAGAATCAAGCCAATAAATCAGGGCAATGAATTGAATACCAATATTTATTTATTAAATAATAAGAACAATAATATATTAGCAGATAGTGTTGGAGGCATGGAGGTTTCCTTGAACCTAGAAGTTTTATGTAACACAAACACAACACATGCACGATGCTGATTGAAAGCACATGCAGGTCACGTGTCTGCCACGTTGTCTCTTCTTTTTAAGTGGGTTTTCCAATGACCAATAGACTGTGTGCACCCTTCCCTCTCACAGGATTTCTCTCACCTTTTTCTTTCCCTCTCACACACTCAATTTCTCTCTCACCAAACTCAACTTAAAGCTTCTTCTTCTGTCTGTTTAGTTTCTTTTTTCCATCAAAAACGTATCTTTCCATTTTTTGACATGTTCCTACTTTCCCTGGTCCTCAACCTCCTTTAGCCGTTCAAATCAATAGGAGTGGAAGGAAGAAAGAAGAAGGAGCATAAGCATAAGCACAAGCATAAGGAGAAAGCTAGAAAGAAGATCTTTGATGACCCACTTTGCTAAATTCAAGGCTAAATAGTCTCATGTCTATTTTAGCATTGAAAAAAGAGAGAAGATGATGATGCTGACTACAACTGGCACCTTGCTTCAAGAAACTTTGTGCACTTAGAACACACACTTCACACTGCATGCCATGCCCTTATCCCGTGTCCGAATCCTCATGTGAATCTCGGGATTTTCGGGTACCTCAAACTCCTTCGCACAATTCTCATCACCATGCCCTCGTGTCATAACACCAACAACAATCTCAGCCTCAAAGAAGGTCTCACACAGAACCACAGCAAGACTAGGAAACGAGGTTGCTCCTCCTCCTCTTCCTCATCTCTTGTCAGAAGATACCGTTTCAAGAGAGCCATTTTGGTTGGGAAGAAAGGAGGTTCCAGCACCCCAGTTCCCATGTGGAAGACCAAAACAACTTCTCCTTCTCTTCATACACACCCCACTAAGCCTTTGCAGTCTTCTGCCTCCATGTTACCCTCCAAGGACAAGGAGCTTTCTGTGTCAGCCAGGAAACTCGCTGCTACACTCTGGGAAATCAATGATTTGCCTCCTTCTAGGGTCAAGAAGGAGTTCGAGGTTGATCAAATGAGAGGCTACAAGGAGAAGGGTAGAGGCAGAGAGAAAAGTGCAGGGTTGTCCAGATCGGGCCTGTTGCGGTCACAGATGTCAGATCCATCGCGTAGTCCTGCCTCTGAGGTAAATTCGTGTTGAAGTTCTGTTTTTTCCTTGTGTTGGTTCATTGGGTGTGGCGTGATTTTTGGATCGTCTTTGTTTTTGCAGAGGATGAAGGGTCTTGAAGGGGATAGCTGCAAAAGAAGAGTGTCGGGGTTTTCTCATCAGCTTCTGTCGGGTGATTACTATTTGGATGCTCTGGACGCTCATAGCAATGCTAATTTAATTGAGGTAAAGAGTGAATTTATTAGACTAATTGAAAATTTGGTAAGCATAAGTGGTTGGTCATCGTTTTCACAAAGTTCTCCCGGTTGATTTTATTTATTATTTTATCTGGGGGGTTTATCTAATGGACCACAAAGAAGATATAGGTGGATTATGTTAGGATTCAATTGCAAGACAAGACATGAGACTAGAGTCCTATTTTGGAAGTGTGGGATTTTAGGGTGGGGTTTATTAGGCTTTGGGGTCTCCTAGACGTGAGACTTTTTGTTGTGTAGTTCATTTTATCAATTGGTATGTGGGGATGTGGTGTGGTGTGGTGTGGGGTTCATAAGGACTTGTAGTTTCTGACTGCAACAACTTGCTTTTGCTATGATTCTCCCAAGCCTCTTAGCAACACAAGTTGTGCCCATGATATCTTTTAAATTGTTTACAAGGACTCTGTATTGAAATGTAGTGAATTCTGTCTGAACTTTCAAGTAACAACTATGAAATTATTGCTCCTGAATTGGAAACTACTAGTTTAAAGATTAGACTGTTATTATTCACTTTGAACCTTTATTTTATGCCCTTTACATGGTTTTCTGTATCTAGATTAGAGATTTCAGATTAGTATTTCAATTGAAACAGTAACGACAAGAAACTTTAGATATATAGATCTGATCGATTAAATAATTTATAATTTTGTTGCACATAATGGCGTTTTATTATTTTCCTTCTGTTTGGTGGGAAGGATGAAACTGAACTATGTTGAAAAGTTGAAACGCAGGAGGTGGAAAATCAGTTAAGGAGCGAGAAGAATCGTGGCAAATGCACTGGTGGTGTTAAGAACCGTCTGAAGGAAGCTAGAAGTGGATTATCCACATCAAAGAAGCTTCTAAAGGTGTTAAATCAAATGTGCCTTAGAGAGCAGCAAGCATCAAGCATGCCCCTTGTCTTGGCTCTGGGGAGTGAGCTTGATCGAGTGTGCCACCAAATTGATCAACTGATCCATGAACAGCGTTCAAACCAGAACGATATTGAGTATGTCATGAAGCATTTTGGAGAAGAAAAGGCTGTTTGGAAAAGAAGAGAACGAGAAAGGGTTCATGATGCTATAAAACATGTGGCAGAAGAGCTTGCGGTGGAGAAGAAGTTGAGAAGGCAAACTGAACGGTTGAACAAGAAGATAGCCAAAGAAATGGCCAGCGTGAAAGCTTCCCATTTGAAAGCATCTAAAGAGCTTGAAAGGGAGAAGCGTGCAAAGGAGATTCTGGAGCAAATTTGTGATGAACTAGCTAGAGGCATTGGGGAAGATAGAGCACAGGTGGAGGAACTGAAAAGGGAATCAGCTAAAGTTCGGGAGGAGGTGGAGAAGGAAAGGGAAATGCTTCAGTTAGCTGATCTGTTACGCGAAGAGAGAGTCCAGATGAAGCTTTCAGAGGCTAAGTATCAGTTTGAGGAGAAGAACGCTTTCCTGGAAAAGCTGAGAAATGAGCTTGAGGACTATGTGAAGACTAAAGATGGACAAAATGAGGATGTTTCTCCAGAGTGTAAAAATATCAAGGATCTTGAGTCTTATTTCAACAATGTCTGTAGGGGATTCCAGAATGCAGAGAAAGAGGATGATTCAGATGTTGAAAATGATGTAGGACAAGGAAGAGATGAGGACTCAGATGACAGTGATCTCCATTCAATTGAGTTGAACATGGATGATGACAGCAAAGGCTACAAGTGGAGTTTTGCGTGTGAAAATGATGTTCAAGCCAAGAGATTTTCCATTGACAAAGAAAGTATAGGGAGGAAGTCTTTCTCTGAGAAAATTCAGTGGGGAAGTATTTGCTTCAACAAGGGAACTTCAAGTGGCAGGAAGAGAGATTTTTCTATAAATATTCAGGAAGTTTCTGATCATTTTGATCCTGATAGGTCGATTGAATTTCTCTCACAAGCTCGGATACAAGATGATAATGATGAAACTCAAGGCAAAAGGTCAATTAAGGGACTCCAAGACTCTATCTCATGTCCTAATTCTGATAAGATAAATGGCAGACTATTAACTTTGCAGTGTGCTGGTGGAGAAGCTGAGAAAAAAGTTCTTGCCCTAGAGGATGACAATTTGAAGCAAGAAATTGCAGGAGAAAAGTCTTGATGTTTGAATTTTGATAGTGGTAGTGAGTAACTTATTATCATAGATAGCTTCTACCATATCTGTTCTAAACTGTAAATGCTGTCTTTGATGAGTTAAATATGTTCAAGGCTCTTATATCATTGTTATGTGTGGTAATTGTTAAAGCCAGAGCAAGAAAAATGTACATATTGAATAGAGTCCCATACTGCAGTTTTGTGCTAGTTATTACTAGCTTTATTGGCATTTGATGTGCAAGTAAATGTTCCTATTTGAATATTCAGCCGACATATCTATAAAAGCAAAAGAATCTAATTTGAACAAGTTGTTAATAATCCACCAGGACGAAAATTGCTGGCAAACAATGTCATTGTCACATGAATTCAATTTCCCTCATAGTTCCAAAAGGAAATAATGGAGGCTTTTCGGCTTGACCTCAAAACAAATGAGATAAGAACAAAGAGTCTGCTACTAAATACTATTCTGGGGACACAATTATACGTTAGAGAGATGCATAGTTGAGATTTAAATGAAACAGTACTGGCAGTGACAGCGTGACGGATAACATTATCATTGGATACTTCCAACTCCAACAATTCAAATATTTGAATTCTGTACTCTCTGTTGCCTCTGTTTGGAACTTTGAATCAACCATCGTGTGGTGGGCCATAATGGATATTATTTGACAACAACGGCTTTAACTTTTCCAAAACAGACGTTTCCAATATTAATGGCTTCCTAGCACCTTCTACTGTTCATATTAATTGAGCTACTATTTCTTGAAAGTATACATGATGATTTATCACTACATGGTAAACTTTATATGGATAAAAAATCATAGGTACTCAAGAGGGGATCTGTTTCTAGCACTTTCTATTGTTTGTGTTTATGGAATTGAACAAAATACTTCTGTTAACAAATTAATAGAGAAAGAACCCATTAAATATCAGAGCATAAAACTTCTTGATACCACACTATGGTAAACAACACTTAAGAGAATGTTGAATAGTGCCCAAGATTTGCACATACTTTAAAGTCCAACTTCATTTTCCATCCATGCACGCAATTTTTTGTCATCAAATGATAATTGAGCTTTCATGAACTTTTTTTCAGAAGTGGTTTGATCTGGACTCCTATAGAATCGACCAAATAACACTACCTTAGAAGTGAACTAATTTGAACCAAAATACTTTTATAGAAACTATTTGGTCCGAGCAAAACTATGTCATAAAAAGGTTCTGTTTAACACATTATTTAAAATTTAGTTCAGTTTTATTTTTAAAAAAACTGAATTTTGCATTTGAGAAAAAAAAAATAGCAAATGAGTTCGAATATCATTTGATGTACAGGTCAAAGCCCAAATAACTTCCATGTATGAAACGCAAGTGTTAACATACAAAGGGGTCAGGTTCAGAAGTTGCTGAACATGAAAGAAAGACACTACTTGGTGTTGTCTTCAATTTTTTTAGATGTTGATGTAAAAGTAACTGGGTTCGTTGGGTGGTCCCTTACAGTCAAGCTAAGCACTTCTGGCCTTGAATAGTGTCCAACCACATCAAAATCGAACTTAGCTCTTGCTATTTCTCCAAGATCTGTTCAAAATTTTCAAGAATCACAATGTTTATAGACCTCTTTTAATAACCAAAGACAAAGAAAGTGATCAAACTAAGAATATCTGAACCAATCAAAAACAACCTCAAGGACTTCCAGAATCAGAAGTTTGAGGGAAAAAAGTGAAATACTAAGGGAGATCGAAGAATTAATGATTATTATTCAAAGTAATAACTCTTCTAAGGGAAAGATACATTCTGATAGATTTATAGTAGTTAAAAGAGGTAAAATAACTAAACAAAATATTTGTTATTGTTGTAGAGTTATAGGTATTGTTATTTATATATTGCCTAACTACCATCCTTTCTGATTATCTTACCCACTTTGCTGTTTTCTTTTGGTACATACCTTTATAACCCTTGGTCCCCAACATAAACATCATCCATCAAAGAAAGTAATACTCTTCTGAACATTGTAAGAAAATGGAAGCAGCAAGAGTAAACATGACATACCAAGGTCTGCTGAGATTAGTGCCTCCCCATCATAATTTGGTCCCGCCAGAACAGCCCCTGATGGTGATATAATGACACTACCCCCAGCACATACAACAGAATCCGGTGTCAGGTCCTCTTCTGTGCCAGCAAAAACATACTCTGGAGGGGGAGGGTAATCCCTTCTCCTACAGAACTGGTTTGCTGACAAAACAAAGCATCCACCTTCAAGAGCAATGTGGGTCATTGAGGCTTGCCACACATCCCTGGCATCAGCTGTAGGAGCACAATATATCTCTACACCTATTGCATGAAGATTTTAATTAGATTGTCTTGATAGTATACAAATGACATCTTCACATTGACAAATCCCCATAGACTCAGCAAAAACAACAAATAATACATGTGCTTACAGTGTAAAAGTCTTTCACTCTATCATCTAATAACAAATCGTCATGGTAAATTTGTTGATTTTTATAAGAACTATGTTAAATATACTAGCAAAAATAATGTCTAATTAGATGATAGCATAAAAGCTTTGCCACTTATTGTCTGTGTGAAACTCAAAACATAATAGCACACTATACTTGGTGCAAACCAGCCCCAATATAAGAAAAAACACCTTTAAGTGCTCTTCTCTAATGCTAGAACACTGCATGTAACAAGAAGATAAAAAACTAACATAAAAAACTCCAACCTTTGGCATACATTGCTGTCCTTAATAGTGGCATTCTGTTTTCCCAACAAATTGCAGCACCTATCTTTCCAATGGGAGTTTCAAACACTGGAATGGTTGATCCATCCCCAAATCCCCAGATAATCCGCTCCAATGCCGTTGGCATGATTTTCCTGTGCTTTCCCAGGTAATGACCTTGAGAATCAAAGAATAAAACAGTACAATAAAGTGTATAGCCATCCCTCTCTATCACACCCATCACTAAATGGACTTTATACTTCCCTGCCATTGTTGCCAATCTATCAACTTCAGGACCTACAACAATACAACATTTGTTAATGGAAACCCTAACTTGGATCTGTAAAAATCAATGAGTAATATTTCCAGGGACTTGGATTTTTTGCAATATTATTATTGAAAATCAATGAGTAACAATTTCAGGACCTACAACAAATACAACATTTGCTAATAATTTCAGGGACTTGGGTGTGTTGAATAATGTTACTACTTATAATTTTTTTTAAGACTTTTGTGACTAAGTTTTTGTAGTATGAATTTTAATGGAGTTATATATATCAACTTAAAAGACTTGAAAGGACATGGCTTATAATATGTGAAATTAACGGTAATCCAAGGGTGAAAACAAAGAGGGATCTTCACTAAAGGACCATGAGCCAACCATACAAATGTGATTGACACGGCACTTAATTCATGCAACGGAAAACCTGTGTTTGATTCCACCGTGTGCAAAAACTCGCTGGAGCAACCACAATCATAGTATTGGGAAGGATTAGTCTTTAATCTATTAGGTTAGGGAAAACTCTTAGTAGGTCAAAAATTAAATCCTGTTTAGGTTTGAACAACCAGTTAAAAAATTATGGTCCTCTTAAGTTAGTAATATTGAAGATAATAATTCTTCAATCAGTTAATTGGAAATTCATCATAGAAAAGAAAATGTAATAACCGACAAAGAAAGAAAGAGAGTGTAAGTAATAACTGTAAATGATAATTCTAAATGTTATATTAATATGCATAACAAACAAAAATACTAAATTTATAATTCTAATTAACATTTCAATAAAATCTAAATAATTTTAAAAATCAATCCAATATATTCATTTTAAAACTTAAACTCCAAATAAGTAAATAAATGTTAAAATTTAAAGAATCCGGGAATTCAGAGATTTTGATTTTTACATAAACGTAACGAAACCTTTAAAGTTTAACACGGAAGTAAGATCTTAACTTTAAGACAAAATAATATTAAAATTTTGCATATATACACTAAAAAAAACAAAAGTAGAAAATTTGACTTTAAAATAACAATTAAATAAATCCTAACTCCTAATTCACTTATTTATAATTTTACTTATTAAACCTGAATGGTGCTGTATTAGATTTACACTTAGAATAGTAAATTAGTTATTAATTTCTGCTAAAGTTTGTGATCCATGCCCCCATATACATTAGAAAGAGATTAAACAAACTGGGCATTTAGGTTGAGTTTCTCTACCCTAAGAAAAAAGAAGATACAAACAAGAAGGCCTAAATCAAGTAATCAGGTGTCAGTCACAGACACAGCACCACAAACGAACTGATAAATACAATTTTAATAGAAATATGCTAATCATTGGCCTTTTTTGCTCTCAGGATCAATTCTTAAACCTGGAAACAAAATGTGAACATTTATCTAAAATATCATGTTTTGGAGTTTCAACTTGATGCAAATAAGTTTTTTTGCCTCTCTATTTTGTAGTAATTTGTTCCAACATAAAGTAAGTTAGCAGCTGAACTGCAATTTGTGTTTGATCTTAGGCCTTACCAGGCACATCAATGGCTGCAGAATGATACTTGCGAAACTCCTCTCTTCCCTTGGCCGTGCGATTTCCGATAGAAACACCAAAATCGGAACCACGTGGGTACCCTCCCACAAACGCTTCTGGAAACACCACAAGCTGGGACCCATGCCCAGCTGCTTCAGCCAACAATCTCTCTGCCTTATCTGCACACAAAAAATCACCAACCGATTTAATTTCCCCTGAACCAACAAATTAGAAAACTTATCCACCCAAAGGATCATTGCATGGACCAATCTGGAGCACCCCAGATGGCGCTTTCATCACAAAAGCACAAAAAGAAGGGAAATTTGAGAAGAAAACGCAAAAGGGTAACGGATGAAAAGAGGAGAGTAGAAGGACCTAGAGTGGCTGGAGTGTCGTAGAAGATGGTGGAAGCTTGAATAACGGTGGCTCGGACAGTGGGAGCGTTGAAATCCGAAGCCATGTCAACCTCGGCGAACAGAGGCCCATCGTTTATGGTTGGCTCTGTTGTAACGAGTGCCATCTCTTTCACAACTTCCCTCTCTTCTGTCCCTTCTTGTTTCTAGCGGCACAATCCTTCTTATGGAACTCCTATTATTTTTTAAGAAAGTTTATCGAGCCTCCTTTATTAGTTTATAGAAATTCTTTAATCTCACCAACCAAAAATTAAGGCTTTTGGTTGGTGAGGCTTTTGGTTTCCGAACTAGAATTTGATTTGAGAAAACAAATTTAAAAAAGATTTGAGTAGATTAGGAATAGATAATAAGGTTGATTAAATTAATAGATAGATACTAAGATTTGAAGAAATTTAAGAAAAATGTTGGTGAAAGTTTGAGAATAATTTGATAGATGTTATAGATTTTTTTAATTGATGTATTTATAAAATTATTAATTGATTCTTGTAGAATAAGATGGTAGAAGGGGTGTTTTTTAATTTGGAAAGTCATGTAATGATTCACTTACAAAGATGTTTTGTAATTTCCAACCCACTTATAAAGGGTGTTTAGTATTTTCCAACCCACTTATAAGAGGTGTTTCATAATTTTCAATTACATGCTTGCAAATCTCTTGAACTAGTGATCCCATCCCCAGAATCTTTCCTAATCCATCTTTTCAAATTAGTTCAACCAAACACACATCTATCTTTGAAACCACCCAAATTAGTTAAACCAAACACAACCTAAATAGCAAAATACCATACAGTATATTAATACTCCATAATGTTATAAAACTTATTTTTTCAGATAATTTTAAAATTTTAAGAAAAAATAATTATTTTATAAAAATTCGATAGTTTATTTATATCCAAATTATATAGCACACACAAATTATATATTTTTTTTTGTTATATAATTAAAATAAAAGTTAAAAAACAAAAAAAATCATCAAAATAAAAAAAAAACATTATCACAATAATTACAAAAATAAAGATAAAATTACAAAAGTATATGCAAATAAGTATTATCTTTACAGGCACATAAAGTTTAAAACTTCTTTCGAGCCTCATTTATTAGTTAATAGAAATTCTTCTTTCGAGCCTCATTTATTAGTTAATAGAAATTCTTAAATTTCACAAACCTACATTAAATGGCAGAACACCATACTCTATATTAATACTTCATATTAATAACACCTAATGCTACAAAACATATTTTTTTCATACAATATTAAAATTTTAAGAAAAATAATTATTTTATAAAATTCCGATAGTTACTTTATATCCAAATTTTCATATATATATATATATATATATATATATATATATATATATATATATATATACACACACACAAATTATATATACTTTTTTATATAATTAAAATAAAAATTAAAAAAAAACAATTATCACAATAATTACAAGAATATATGCATATAAGTAATGTCTTCATTGACACATAAATGATATAGGTACATCATATTAAAATGAACAAATTTAGAGTAAAAATCATTTTAAATGTATTATGCTAGAAGTTGGATTATTTAAATCCTTTTTGACTAGAAGTTACAAATAGTGTCATCTATTTAATAAATTGGAGTTCATTATTGGCTCCAAATTGCAAGAAGTCCTAGAGGTATTGAGTGAAAGATCAATATATTATGATAATTTGAGGATGTTTGACTTCTTAGCATTTATGCATGTCAAGAAGGATAAATTGGAAGTATAAGGAGAGGTAAATTTTTATTGAATATATAAAAGGTATGAAGGGGTCTGAGTTGTGGAGGTTGGAACTTAGGGAGACTAGATGCTCTGTTAGCAAGGGTGTTATATTAAATGAGATTTGAATGACTATGATGTAAATAGATCTATACAAAGATAAGGAGAAAAGTCACCTTGAGGGTGAAGACTTTTGGTAATGGATCAGACCATTTGGAGGTGTCAAACAATGTAAATCAACCTTATACCTCTTACTCAAGAAGGTCAGTACGTGTAAAAGTTGACTCTAATTATCAGCTTACGTGTGATAGAGAGAGGAAAATGATTAAACTTACATAGAACTTTGGATATAAAAGGTTCAGAGCCTAAAAGCTTTTGGAAGGCTATAAAAGGCCTATAAGGTTAGTAATGACAAGTAGTTGTGTAAGTGGAGATTGAATTGCTAAAGAAAAACCACACATGGAAACTTGTAGATCCCTGAGAATTACTAGGTAGTTGAATGCAAGTGAGTATTCAAGAAGAATGAGGAAATACTAGGTGTGAAGAAACAAAGTTCAAGGTTAGATTGATGGCAAAAGGTTTTACATAAGTGAAGGGGTAAACTATAATGAGATCTTTTTACTTATAGTAATAGAACCTTTGTATCTTGTGAGAATCTTTGTATATAGAACCTTCTAGTGAATAATAAAGTGTTTTCTTTAAAAAAGAATTTGTAAGGAATTAAAGTGTGGTGGAGGAAAGTTTGCAATGCGGAGAGAGCTCACACACTTAAGGGGGTGATTGAGAGAAATTTAAATGTGGAGTCCCACATTGAGTGGAGATGAGTAAGACGAACAATATATGAGAAAAAATACACACACATCTATTGTCTTGTTATTTTGGATGAATGTAAAGTAAAATTTTTTATATATGGATTGACTCATAATTTGAGACTTGCTAGAATCCCAGTCTCTAAATTATATATCCATTCTTCGTAATATTATCTACTCAAATAAGAAACCAAACAAATTTAATTATGGATTTTTATGTACAGGAAAAGTTGTTGTAAATCCAATAAAAGATAATAAAACTCTTAAAAGAAGATTAGCCTCCGAAAAATCCACTCATAACTTGTTCCATTTGCTAATACTTACCTAGCATAACCACATTTTTCTCTCAATAATTCAAATTAATAAGGCCATACTCTCCTTTAAGTCTTGTAAGAGTTTACCAGTTTATCCAACACTTTGAAAACTTACCCGAAATGAATGCACGAGTTTCCTAATCAATCGAATCATATATCCCTTAAAACAAACCAAAGATTCTGCATACCATAAACAATATTGAGTTTAAAAATGAATTTTCTAAAATAACTCTGTTAATCCAATTTAATATTCTATACCATATTTCTGTTGAACTTATAAACCACACATTTTAATACATAAATAACGTAACTCAATTCTAATCATATCAATAGATTTTTAAGCATTATCTTTGAATTGACACAATCTAGCATTTTTATATAATTTTTAATAAAAATTAATCTTTTTTTTTTATTTCTTAATCAATGCTATTTTTATCCTTTTTTATTAATACGTTTGTAATATTTTATTTATTTTGGTATAATATAGTTGGTCCAAGTAAATGATGATAAAATATTTTTGTAATTTGTTTTCATAATATTTTCTTAGTTGCATAGTGGAAGACACGTTCAATTTGAATTGAATTAGTTTGTTTGTTTGTTTTTTTTTTTTATGTTTTTCTTTTATTTAAAGTAAACATTTGAGATTGGGCTTGTGAGTCACCCTAAAAGTCACAACCCCCACAACATCTGGACCTTAAATTTGATGTCCATTTGAATTACAAAGTATTTTTAGTCTAATTCACTTCAACAGCAAGTTAAACAAGTTTTATTTGCAGAACTCTGTAAACAAAAGCTTTTATATTTAATATAAAAATATAAAACAAAAAATAAGGGATTTAATTTAATTAAAATAATTAATATATATTTTAATTACTTTTATTTAGTTTAATGGTGGTTAAATGGGAATACAAATACTTTGATTATAAAATTATAGATTAAATAAACCTGATGTAATTTTTTGGTAGCTTATATGAAAATTGCGTGACACATATTTTTGTAGTACACAATTTATAGATGAATTTTTAAAATGGTTTAAAAATTTTACATTAAAAAAAAGTATGTTTGTGATACTTTTTTACGAAATGCGGGTTGGTCGTTAAACTCACAAGCTGTGTGGGGGCGATGCCAAGTGCATGCTTCATGAAATTCATGGAAGTAAGTTCACAAGTCACCAGTTTTGCAAATTACCTAATTCAAATTCTTGAATATGTTTATTGTTTAAGGTTTGAAATTTAAGTTTTTATTTGGTTCAAGTTTTAGTACATGCAGGAATGCTTGTTATCATCCTTATTATTATCACTCATAATAATGATAATAACAATAATAACATTATAATTAATATCAATAAATCATATAAATATATATTTAAAATAGTTCTTGACCTCATATAGAACATTAAAACTAATTTTACAAAATAAGAAAAAAAAAGGTAAAATAGTCAGTCCTTTTCTGAGCTTAAGTTTACATGTACTGGCTTTCATTAACTAGAACTAATACTAATGATAATCCTAAACAATCTATTATCCATTTGATTTATTTTGAACAAAAATCTAACTTTTTTACTATATATTCAAGGTGTCCCAGCTCACCAAATTATATGTCTTATCAAAGTTTACCTTTATTATTATACAATCCTTCTTTTTCCTTTCAACTTTATCGGCAAGTACTATGCTTTTTAACAATCTTCTACTCTCTAAGAAGGTTGATTGCTTGAAATGTATTACATTTTTTTAACCTTTTTGTCATTTTTTTAAATGATTTTATATACATTTCCTACCAGTGAAATTCACCTATACTCATATATCCTCTGCTGATTTTCTACTTTAGGTATTAAGCTGTGAATGAAACATTAGTTCCTTTTGGCCAACTACCAAACTTATGAAAATTTTCTATTGCTTTCATCACATTCTCCTTCATGATTTCCTATGTCTGTTTTATAAAGTTAAGATTAAATCCAACCGGTCTTGGGCTTTTACTTCCGTCACACTTCTATACAACCTCTTTGATTATGTTATTTTCCTAATGAGTTATTCACTATTTTTCTAATTTATTTTAGAAAACTCTATATTATCTTACCTCATAGAGACATTTATTTTCTCAATGAACCTACTTTTGAAATGTTACTTAACTCCTATTTGATCCTAGTTGATTCTTCACACTATGCATTATCAATACGTACTCCCTTAATATAATTATTCATTCTTCTCTATGCATTATCAATACGTACTCCCTTAATATAATTATTCATTCTTCTCTATTTAATGACCAGATGGAAGTATTTTGTGTTTATATCCCAACTTCTAACCATTTGGTTCTTGCTTTTGTTTTACCTAGATACTCATAGCCAGTATTAGAAAATTGTTGAATAGTGACTAAAATTAGTGACTGAAAAATTTGGTTACTATTAGTGACTGAATCAGTAACCGAATTTTTTCGGTCACTGATAAAAATTTGGTCATTATCAGTGACCGAAAAATTCGATCACTGATTCGGTCAATAATTTTGATCATTGATTTCGATCACTGATTCGGTCACACATTCAATTACTGTTTCGATCACGTAGTCGGTCATTGATTTCGATCACTAATTCGATCACAAAATCGGTCACTGATTAGGTCACAGATAACAATAATAATAAGAATAAGAATAATAATAAATATAATAACAATAACAATAATAATAACAATAATGGTAGTAATAATAACAATAATAATAACAATAAAAATACTAATAATAATAATAATAATAATAATAATATTAATAATAATAATATTAATAATTGTAATAATAATAAGAAGAATAAGAATAAATAATAATGACAATAATAATATTTGTAATAATTATAATTGTAATAATGAGAATAGTAATAATAGTATAAAAAAGATATTTTACTTGATACACTTTATCCAAAATCTCATTAAAATGATTAATGATGAATAATAAAAATAATATAAATAATAATATAAATAATATATGTAAAAATAATTCTTTTTTATAATTAAAAATAATATTCATTAATTTTTAAATTCGATCACAGTTCCGATTATTATACATTAACTACTAATAAAATAAAATAGTAATTGACATGTTTAGTCACTAAATTTAATTAGTGACTAATCTTTAGATCAATATTATCTACTATTATCTAATAATGAGAAAAAAAATCCGATGCAAACAATTTTCTTCTTTCCTCGCTTTCATCTTGGTGTAAGCCCCTCTCATCTATACTATCTAGATGACCTAGACATAATGACATCTTTTCTTCTACTACTTTCTGAAAATAGTCCCCCCCTAAAGATAGAGATATTCGCCAACATCTTACCCAAATTCTCCTATTTTCCAGATTTTTTTATTGTTCCACCTTGATATCAATTAAAAAATAGTTGACAACCATGCCTTATGCTCCTCAATTACCCTGTCTGTATCTTCATTACCTTCGTTTATTATTAGCACAACATGGTCACCCGCATATAAAATTTTAACCATTCATAAAGAAGTTTTTCTGCATTGTATCCAAACTCTCTGTATGTTTTATAATATCCTAATGTAGCTATGTCACCTTTATCTCTATTCCTCTCCAAATACCCTCGCAGCCCTCTTAATTACTTTCCTCCTTAACTACTTAAGCATAAGTTTGATTACTTATTTTCCTCCTTCACACCTTTACTTGTTTGTCGTTCATATTGGTTTATATTTTTTTTTGAGTTCGTGTCTTCGTTTTTTTATTTGCCTTCTCTTTATTTCTATGTCTAAATATATTCGTATTTGAGTTTATTGACATAGATCTTCATATTTCTTTTCTGAATATTGTCTAACTTTTTTCATAAGACTTTTGGATTGATAATTCCTTTAAAGTTTACGAAATCAACCATTTGTCTACGCTGATTGAACCTTCTTCATGTGAACACATCTTCTACCCTTCTCCATTTTTGAAAGATTTTTTATATTCCATATTAACTATAGTTGGAAGTGAAGTGGAAGAAGAAAGAACGTGCATTCACCATTTAGTTAGGTATCTACTATTACTTCCCAAAATGATACTGATAGTATCTCTTACACTTATCGTTGTTGAATTAGTCTAATTTATATCCTATGTTTTTTTGCATGTATTCGACAGTAGTCCCTTTCATGAAGGTTGGAATTAGGTTTTTCCCCTTTCATGTAGATTGACATTAGGTTTTGTCCATTAAAGTCTATCTAAACATGTGAGTCTCAAATTCTAATAAAAAAAAGGAAATAAGAGGTCTGCTTATAACCAAACATGAGAAATTTCAATTGGTGGTCCCATAAATATCGTTTTTCACGCTAAGGAGCAAAAGTTTAAGGAAAGAGAGAGACGTTTGCATAAAAGTAGATAGAAAAACTTTTATAAAAGATATTTTATTTCTTTCAAATTAAAATACCTTCATCTATCCACGTTTATTTTCGTCTCACTTTTTAATATATAAATTTTTTAGAACATTGATTAATTTCAAATAGTATAACATTTAAATATAAATAAAAGTACAAGGAGATCTAAGAGAGATCGTGATCAAGATTATATTAATATTTAAATTTTATAAAAATACTATATAAGAACATATTCAAGATTACGATTTTTTTATAAAATATCATTTTTATCCAAAAAAACCATTCTTCCACCAAGTTTGCATAAAAACATTATTAAAATAATTTTTTATAACTTCCTTAACAAAAATTACTATAAAATTTTAAACATAATGTGATACAATAAAATCTACAAAAAGTAAATTAAAAATTTATATCATAACCTATGCAATGAAAATCATTTAAAATAAAAAAGAGATATCACTGTGTATATCTCATCACACACTTATCTGCTTCTTCCAAACACTAGAATACTCTTATAAATAGAGAACCAAGAAGATGCTCAATATAGCACACAAACTTCTTTCTTAAGCACATCGAAGTCATCGTAGTTCTCATTTCTCCATTCCAAAGCTTAGCTATGGCTACTGGCTCAGTTATCTCAGCTGCCAGAAGAAGGTAAAGTTATTTTCGTCTTTTATTTTCTTTCTTACAAAAATATAGAAAAAAAAAACACTATTACAGATTGTTAGAATAATTGAGGAGAAATACCAGAAAATCAAATAATGTGAAAAATTACATAAAAGTCATATTTACACAAGAAATCAAATAGAAATGAAATAAAAGTCACATTCAATATAAATGATACTATATTCAATGGGACTCATATTTAGATGACTATCATAAATGACCTGATTCAACATAACTTTTGGATTTAACTATGTATAACTAACATAAGATGTGATGCTGAACACTGATTTACCAGGCTTGAGGGGAAGGTGGCAATGATCACCGGCGGTGCAAGCGGCATCGGCGAGGCCGCTGCAAGACTCTTCTCGAAGCAAGGAGCACACGTAGTGATAGCTGATATCCAAGACGATGTTGGTCTTTCTCTCAGCAAGGAGTTGGAATCCGCTTCCTATATCCATTGCGATGTCACAAACGAAAGCGACGTTGAGAACGCCGTTAACACCGTCATTTCCAAACACGGCAAACTAGATACCATGTTCAACAACGCCGGCATAACCGGGCCGAACAAAACCAGCATACTGGAAAACACGAAGTCCGAATTTGAGGCCGTGATGAACGTTAACCTAGTTGGTGTTTTCCTCGGAACAAAGCACGCCGCAAGGGTTATGATTCCCGCGCGAAGAGGAAGCATAGTTAACACTGCTAGTGTATGTGGAAGCATAGGTGGCGTGGCCTCACATGCGTACACAAGTTCCAAACACGGTGTGGTGGGGCTGACAAAAAACACTGCGGTGGAGCTTGGACAATTCGGGGTGAGGGTGAATTGCGTGTCACCCTACGTGGTTGCCACGCCCTTGGCTAAGAACTTTTTTAAGCTTGACGACAACGGGGTTCTCGGGGTGTACCAAAACCTAAAGGGTGCTGTTCTTGAGCCTAAAGATGTGGCTGAAGCTGCTCTTTATTTAGCCAGTGATGAGTCCAAGTATGTCAGTGGTCACAATCTTGTGGTTGATGGAGCCTTCACTGTTGTCAACAGTGGCTTTTGCGTCTTTGGACAATCTTCCTGAAAATTTCAATCTTGCCTTGGATAATCACTTGTTTTATTTTGAATAATTGAACAATAATTGTTGCTAGTGGTTGAGTTAGGTTTGTACTTGCTAGCTTTTGCATAGCAATATTGTTCTTATAAGGTTCTGATAACCTTTTATGACTCAAATGGTTTTTCTTCTTCTTTGTTATTCTGTTTTAATAAATTTTATTTGCATGGGTCTTTCTACTGTGTTCATATTTATCTTAAATTTCAATTAGTGACTTAATCATGTAGATAGCGACTCTGGAGTATTTTTTTTAATATTTAATCAAGATGTGTTACTGGCGAGCTAAATCTTACTATTTTTTGTATTGGTTAGTAGGCGTAGGCCACGGGAAACAAATCTTTAATACAACTTGCCAAAAAAGAAATCTTTGAATAACAATATGCTAATCTTCGATCTAAGGTGCGGGTTCCGATGAGCCTAATTTTATATAAATAAATGGTTCAGTTTGGGATCACTAATTTGAAATTTTTGTCCTAGAGGCATTTGGATTGTGTGTAGCATCAATGAGTTTTTAGGTACATGAAAGGGATGGTCTACGAAAGAGTGTTTGAACATTGAATGCTGATTATAATATGTGGATGAAAGGGATTGTCTAAGAAAGAGTGGGATTGTCTAAGAAAGAGTGTTTGAAGAAGAACAATTTGAATGCCGATTCTAGGACATAGTAAAAGTTCTGATCGAGATGACGGGAAAAGGAGGAAGGGGTAATTGTTGAAGAAATGAACAAGAATTAAGTTGAAGTTGAAGCAATTTGCCATTGAGAATGACTTACGAATGTATAAAGTCAAGTCTAAGGAAATGTTTTTTTTCAAGAATAGATCGTTGTTCGTGTTGGATTTGCCAACAACAACACGAGTATGTTGGAGAGATGGATAGGTGATGGGATTAAGGCAGATTAGAGATGTTGGGGTGATGATAACATGTATCATGATCGAGAGGGCCCCACGAAGGATTTATTTTACTTTTATTATTTAATAACATATGGGCATGTCTAGTTTGCATTGAATGGGTTCAAAATGCATAACGTAGCTTTCCAAGTAGTTGGACATCGTTAAAAGTTAATTCGATTTTATGTATGGTTCTTCGGTTGAAATAATATCCTCAAACATTTCTTTATTTTTTATAATCCAAATTTAGGTAATGTTCTTAGTTGATTGAGAGTAGGATGTTATTTTGTTCATCACGAGATTACAAATTCTATTATGATGAAAATAGTTAGAAAATCGATTTTGGTTGACTAGACAAAAGATGTTAACTAAACTTCTTATTTTTAAACAAAGTGTAAAGAAAATAATTACAAAACTTATATTAAAAATATATTATAAATTACTTTATGTGTCTTGTATCAAAAGGAGTACATATGTACATATGTATAATAGTAAGGAAAGGGAAAACTTTCATAGTTTTTTTCATGTGGAACTTATAAGACATCCTAACTTTGACATATATACATGCTCTTGCATCATTCTTCCTGGGTTAGAAAAAGTTCGGTGTTTTCATCTGCTGAATCTTTGTCATTTCTATAATAAGGTAATAGGTCAACTACATAATATTCAGAAACTATTATTGTTAATGCGCTTTAGGACTTTAAACGGATCAAAACAAATCAGTGAGAAGCTTAAAGTCCTCTTTTGCAGATTTAAAATTCTCAAGATGGGCAATTGTCCTATTTTCTAAAACCTTTAGTCCCACCAATGGGTTGATAACAAAGGACAAAAAATATTTCAATTTTCTTCTTAAAGAAAGAGAAAACAAAGAGCATAATAGATTTTTGTTCTAACGAATATATTTATACTCTAATACTATATTGTTCTATATTTTTTTTATAAAATATAAAGTACAATATATAATCTATACTCTTCAAATTCATCTCTCTACTCATAACAATTATGTTATAATTAACATTAAAAAATAAAGAACTAAAAGTAATAATTATTGACCATTGTTCTTAATTTTCTAGTTGGACTTCTAAAATTTTGGCTTGCCTTGAGATTTCATCGACCTCTTCTATCTCTCCCTTATTTCTTCTTGATATTGCAGATAGATCCATTATATGCATAGACCCTACAATAACTTTCTTAATTAAATATGCTTTTATGATCACAACTTCAGTTTCATCGTCCTTCCATCCTAACCATCATGGATTTGAAAATATAAAATTTAATGTAAGATTGTGCGTATCCTCTTATGAAACAATCACATCACTTTTTTTGAGAGGATTGAAAATTTTATCTTTCCTCACATGAGCCATAAATTTTGTTTTATTCTTTGCAACTTTCATCTCTACTATCTGGGCTACCAATGCTTTGGACGTTATAAGAATTTCTTTTGCATTCTCAACTCTCCCTTTACGCCTGAGAGAAAGGGCCATAATATTTAGATTGAGTTAAAACATCTGATTCTTCATCATCTCCATGTGTGCAAATACTCGACCACTTTTGTCCTTCAAGTGCAACATCCGATCTTTTATGAAAATTGAACATACTTTCTCTAGTAATCATCCTATACTAATATTATTTTTCAAGTCATGTACATAATAAATGTTCTCCATACATTTTTTCCACCCTTATGTGAAAAACATATTTTCCCTCTACCTTTGATTGGAGTCTTTGTTGAATCTCCCAAAGACACATGTTCATCTTCTATCTCTTGTATATGAAGAAAGAGATGTTTGTGTCCATACATATGATTGGTAGCACTGTGTCTAAATACCACACCATGTCACTGTTTAGAGTGATGCCTTCATTGGCTATAATGAGGATTCCTTCATTTTTTGTTTTATCTTTCTCGACTAAATTTGCCTTTTCTTCCACTTTCTTCTTGGCATAGCAATCTTTTGCATAACATCCATACTTTTTGAAATTGTAACATTCAACATTTGGATGATTTGAACAATCACCTCTTCCACCAACGCGGCCTCATCCACACCAGTTTTGCTAATTCGTTTGTCCTCTCTCTTCATTGTTGTTTTCACTACCACGATCTCTGCTACAACTGTAACCACGACCTCTACGTCCTCGTCCTCTTCCTTGGTTGTGTTGCCCATACATAACCTTGTTCTCCTTGATGATCATCTTTGTTTGTAAGACTTCCTCTAGGACCTTTTGTTTGTAAGAAAATGGTGTTAGAATGTGCTACAAGAGAACCCTTGATATCATTAATGGTCATTTCTTCCAAATTTCTTGACTTATCCATTATATATACAACATTTTCAAAATCATCAATCAATGATCGAATAATTTTCTCCACAACCCTTATATCTCCATTGCATTTGAGTTTATTGGCTATTATTTGCACATGATTAATGTAACAAATACATCTTTTGAATCCTTCAGCCTCATGACCTCCAACTCACCTTGTAGAGTTTAAAGACATATATGTTTAACTCGGTTGATACCTTTAAACACTTTTTTCAAAATATCTCACACTTCCTTCAAAATTGATGCACCAACAATTGTCTACCAAATTAACTCGTAAACAACTCTATACATATATATCATTTATATACAAGATGTATATAAATGAATATAAATGAAAGAATGAAGAGAAATATAGTTTAAAGAAAAGATCTTAATAATTATAGAACCAAAATTTTCGAAGGATATAACTCAGATATGCATAAATTGCACCTAAACATCTTCCTTGTTATGATACAGTACACCCTATTTTATTTTATTTTGTTGTCAACAGTGGCTTTTGCGTCTTTGGACAATCTTCCTGAAAATTTCAATCTTGCCTTGGATAATCACTTGTTTTATTTTGAATAATTGAACAATAATTGTTGCTAGTGGTTGAGTTAGGTTTGTACTTGCTAGCTTTTGCATAGCAATATTGTTCTTATAAGGTTCTGATAACCTTTTATGACTCAAATGGTTTTTCTTCTTCTTTGTTATTCTGTTTTAATAAATTTTATTTGCATGGGTCTTTCTACTGTGTTCATATTTATCTTAAATTTCAATTAGTGACTTAATCATGTAGATAGCGACTCTGGAGTATTTTTTTTAATATTTAATCAAGATGTGTTACTGGCGAGCTAAATCTTACTATTTTTTGTATTGGTTAGTAGGCGTAGGCCACGGGAAACAAATCTTTAATACAACTTGCCAAAAAAGAAATCTTTGAATAACAATATGCTAATCTTCGATCTAAGGTGCGGGTTCCGATGAGCCTAATTTTATATAAATAAATGGTTCAGTTTGGGATCACTAATTTGAAATTTTTGTCCTAGAGGCATTTGGATTGTGTGTAGCATCAATGAGTTTTTAGGTACATGAAAGGGATGGTCTACGAAAGAGTGTTTGAACATTGAATGCTGATTATAATATGTGGATGAAAGGGATTGTCTAAGAAAGAGTGGGATTGTCTAAGAAAGAGTGTTTGAAGAAGAACAATTTGAATGCCGATTCTAGGACATAGTAAAAGTTCTGATCGAGATGACGGGAAAAGGAGGAAGGGGTAATTGTTGAAGAAATGAACAAGAATTAAGTTGAAGTTGAAGCAATTTGCCATTGAGAATGACTTACGAATGTATAAAGTCAAGTCTAAGGAAATGTTTTTTTTCAAGAATAGATCGTTGTTCGTGTTGGATTTGCCAACAACAACACGAGTATGTTGGAGAGATGGATAGGTGATGGGATTAAGGCAGATTAGAGATGTTGGGGTGATGATAACATGTATCATGATCGAGAGGGCCCCACGAAGGATTTATTTTACTTTTATTATTTAATAACATATGAGCATGTCTAGTTTGCATTGAATGGGTTCAAAATGCATAACGTAGCTTTCCAAGTAGTTGGACATCGTTAAAAGTTAATTCGATTTTATGTATGGTTCTCCGGTTGAAATAATATCCTCAAACATTTCTTTATTTTTTATAATCCAAATTTAGATAATGTTCTTAGTTGATTGAGAGTAGGATGTTACTTTGTTCATCACGAGGTTACAAATTCTATTATGATGAAAATAGTTAGAAAATCCATTTTGTTCATCACGAGGTTACTAAATTTCTTATTTTTAAAAAGAGTGTAAAGAAAATAAGTATAAAACTTATATTAGAAATATATTACAAATCACTTTATTTGACTTGGGTCAAAAGGAGTAATTGTATACATATTTATAATAGTAGGAAAGGGAAAATTTTCATTGATTTTTCTATGTGAAACTTATAAGACATCCTAACTTTGGCGTATATACATGCTCTTGCATCATTCTTCCTGGATTGAAAAAATTTCGGTGTTTTTATATGTTGAATCATTGTCATTTCTATAATGAGGTAATAGGTCAACTACATAATATTTAGAAAGTTCAATATTGTAAAGTATTATTGTTAATGCACTCAAGAACTTTAAAGGAATCAAAACAAATTAGTGAGAAGCTTAAAGTCCTCTTTTGCAGATTTGGAATTCTCAAGATGAGCAATGGTCCTCTTTTCTAAAACTTTTAGTCCCACCAATGCGTTGATAACAGAAGACAAAAAATATTTCAATTTTCTTCTTAAAGAAAGAGAAAGCAAAGAGCATAATAGATTTTTGTTCTAACAAATATATTTATACTCTAATACTCTATTGTTCTATATTTTTTTTTTATAAAATATGAATTACAATATATAATCTATACTCTTCAAATTCATCTCTCTACTCATAACAATTATGCTATAATTAACATTAAAAAATAAAGAACTAAAGTAATAATTATTGATCATTGTTCTTGTTCCCAAAATTTTCTAGTTGGGCTTCTAAAGTTTTGGCTTGCCTTAAGATTTCATCGACCTCTTCTATCTCTCCCTTATTTCTTCTTGATATTGTAGATAGATCCATTGTATGCATAGACCCTACCAATATCTTTCTTAATTAAATATGCTTTGCTTCAGTTTCATCGTCCTTCCATCCTAGCCATCCTAGATTTGAAAATATAAAATTTAATGTAAGATTGTGCATATCCTCTTATGAAACAATCACATCACTTTTTTGAGAGGATTGAAAATTCTATCTTTCCTCACATGAGCCATAAACTTTGCTTTATTCTTTGCAACTTTCATCTCTACTATCTGGGCTACCAATGCTTTGGACGTTATAAGAATTTCTTTTGCATTCTCAACTTTCCCTTTATGCATGAGAGAAAGGACCTTTATATTTAGATCGAGTTATCTGATTCTTCATCATCTCCAAGTGTGCAAGTACTCGACCACTTTTATCCTTCAAGTGCAACATCCGATCTTTTATGAAACTTGAGCATACTTTCTCTAGTAATCATCCTATACTAATATTATTTTTCAAGTCATGTACATAATAGACGTTCTCCATACCTTTTTTTCATCCTTATGTGAAAAACATATTTTTCCTCTACCTTTGATTGGAGTCTTCGTTGAGTCTTGCAAAGACACATGTTCATCTTTTATCTCTAGTATATCAAGAAAGAGATGTTTGTGTCCATACATATGATTGGTAGCACTGGTGTCTAGATACCACACCATGTCGCTGTCTAGAGTGATGCCTTCATTGGCCATCATGAGGATTCTTTCATTTTTTGTTTTATCTTTCTCGACTAAATTTGCCTTTTCTTCCACTTTCTTCTTGGTATAACAATCCTTTGCATAACATCCATACTTTTTGAAATTGCAACATTCAACATTTGGATGATTTGAACAATCACCTCTTCCACCAACACGGGCTCGTCCACACCAGTTTTGCTAATTCGTTTGTCCTCTCTCTTTATTGTTGTTTTCACTACCACGATCCCTGTTACAACCGTAACCACAACCTCTACATCCTCGTCCTCTTCCTTGGTTGTGTTGTGCATACATAACCTTGTTCTCCGTGATGATCATCCTTGTTTGTAAGGCTTCCTCTAGGACTTTTTGTTTGTAGGAAAATGGTGTTAGAATGTGCTACAAGAGAACCCTTGGGATCATTAATAGTCATTTCTTCCAAATTTCTTGACTTATCGATTATATATACAACATTTTCAAAGTCATCAATCAATGATCAAAGAATTTTCTCCACAACCATTACATCTGTGAGAGTTTCTCCATTACATTTAAGTTTATTGGCTATTGTTTGCACATGATTAATATAACAAATACATCTTTTGAATCTTTCAGCCTCATGACCTCCAACTCACATCGTAGAGTTTGAAGACATATAAACCTCCAACTCACCTCGTAAAATTTGAAGACATATATGTTTAATTCGGTTGATACCTTGAACACTTTTTTCAAGATGTCTCACACTTCCTTCAAAATTGATGTACCAACAATCTTCTACCAAATTAACTCATCAACAACTCTATATATATCATTTATATACAACATGTATATAAATGAATATAAATGAAAGAATGAAGAGAAATATAGTTCAAAGAAAAGATCTTAATAATTATAGAACCAAAATTTTCGAAGGATATAACTCTGCATAAATTGCACCTAAACATCTTCCTTGTTATGATACAGTACACCCTATTTTATTTTATTTTTTTATCATACACACCTTTAACATTTTTATTCTATCATGTACAGAACATTTATGGATTAATCTGCTGATAAGAAAGATAGAATATGCAGAAAGGGGTAGATGGAGCTCTGGGTTAAAATTTGGTCCCTGATTCACATAATGAAAACTATATTTTCCAGGGACGGAATTTCTTGAGATCCTGACTCGTAATATATTAAGAAAGCTGGAAAAACTGCATGCAATAGAGGCAGCATCCATCTCAGTAATATCACCAAGTCTTCGGCTAGTTTTTTGAACTAATAGCCAAAATGGTTGCAAAGTTTAACTCAGAGGATCCGCAAAACATGGGCATGTGATCAATTATATATAATGTCTCTCTCTGCTACAACTACACAGCATGGCATTATTCTCTCTCTTCGTCTCTCTGTTTCTGCCATATTTTTCTAACACCATTTTCTTATGAACTTTTCTATTTGCTTTGGCGAAAGAGTCGCCGCAAAGGTGGGCATTATATATGCAAGCAAACACACGCACGCTGGAGAAACCACTTAGATCTTGGATTGACCTATAGAATCTTTGCATGCATTATTATTATTTTATCACAAATCCAATCTCACAGATTACTAAGATAGGTCACAGCCAAAATTGTAATCAGATACTTCGTGGAGAACATGGGAAATAATGCTCCAAAATAAAGGTACCATTGGATCACGCACAACATACGAAATAAATAAACATAAATATTACCTTCAAGACGTGTACTATATTACAATAATGTCATCCTTATTGGATAATGAAAAATATAAAAAAATTAAAAAATCTATTATGATTTTATAACAAAAACTATAACATTCCATAAAAAAACACAATATATTCATATAAATATTTAAAAAAAATATAAAAAAAATGATTTTAATGTAAAAATAATAAAAGAGACCATCATAACGGATAATAATATTGTCTAAACTTCAAATAACAATAATATTAAATAAAAAACACCACAAATTTTAAGTTTAAAATTTAAAATGACAATAAAATTTAATATAAATATCTTAAATTTCTAATTATTTGACTCTTCTTAAATTATAATATAATTTTCTTTCGTATTATTCAATGGGGCATATCTTTCTTTCTTTTTCACTTTTGAAAAACTTACGTTAAGTAATTTTTCAAACTCAGAATTAGAACTATCATGCAATTCATTCTTAATTCCAATTTGGATCTTCTCTTTATCCCTCTTTTGTTCAGATTGAAGTTGCACTTGAACCTTTTTTAGAAACATGGAAAGATCTAATAGCAATATCACTACTTGATGGGTTAGTCTCAACATTACATCAGTGGAGGAGGTACTAGAGGACATCACAGTCTGCGTTTCAGGACTACAAGTACTAAAGAGATTCAGAAGCACATAATTTCCCCACGCTTCTAGGCAAGAAAAATAAGATTTTCAATAACTACGTCACCAGTTTTAATTATTGCTGGAGGACATGGAAGGGTATCAAAAACATAGTCTAAGTACATTATTTGCAGTAAATAATAGAATAACTTGCTTATACCAGGTGGGATAATTTGAGGAAGATAGTTTAAGGTTGTTCAGTTGTTGTGACAAGTTCCACAACAGATTAAGCAGAAGGAGTAATGATGATCATTGATAGGATAAAAAAGGACTAATTAAGTTTGTAGCTCTGAAACCATATAGAGAAATATAATTTTTATATATTGAACACGTATACGAATATATATATATATATATATATATATATATATATTATGAATATTATTATTATTAATATGTTAATTATTACTAATCCGTTGCTAACTTAGGAAGCGATTTATGGACAAAATTGATGATAAAATTTTTATTGTTAAAATATATGGATAATAAAATTTTACTGATAGACAAAATTTCACCGATAATTTACATTTTTCTTATAATGATACTAGCATATCTACACAATCCAAATAGGTATAAAAGTGTTACCTACAACTCTCAATCCACTTTTTAACTCTATATACAAGTTTTACGAAACAAACATTCCTCTCTTACATTTTTTTTTAAATCATCCTACTACTTCTATTGAATTCATCAATATTATCTAAATTTACAAAACATCAATTCACTCTATTTAAATGCAGCTAACAATGTCAAATTTACAAAACATCAATTCACGAGGCTGATTATGTTAGTTTTCCCTCTAATTAAATTGATACCAAAATTTTATCAACAAATTCATACTAATCTAAAACAACTTATTAACATACAATTTTTCAATTCCTACATGTATATTTCTTAAAAAATATATATATGAAAACTACTCTTATAATAAACTTTTCATTTATTATTGAGTTTGTGATCTTATTAACAACTAATACATCTATATATGAAAAACTAGATAGACTGAGGCGTAAGAAATCTATATACTTTCGCTCTCCGCATACCAAACTTGTCCATGTACCTAGACAAATGAAATAAGTATATTAAACATAGTTATTAAAATTAAAACATTAGAAAACACAACTAAATAAAAAATATGACTTACATTATCCATTGTTGTGATTTGGTAAATGTTTAACATAGAATTTCTCTTCTAATGCATCTGATAGAGAAATATATAGTAAAACAATAAAGTTATCTACTATCTTAGTGTAGTTGTAAAGGTCTTTCTCTCAACAATCATAATATGATTAGAACTTGAGTTATAGAATAATCATTAACACTATTATGTCATCATTCCCGTGGGACAACATCTTAAATAATGATCAATATATAAAATGCTCTTGAAAATTGTCTAATTGGATAATTTAAAATTTAATATAAATAATTAATATTTATTCATTTATATTATAAAAATAAGATTCACTTAATTTTTACATGAATACGAAATACAAGTTTAATAAAATTATTAAAGTAAGTACAAAGTTTTAATTAAAATATACATATATTTTGAAACATCGATTAATTTGCATGCACATTGTGAAATTACTACTAAGATCACAAAATATGATTGTATGTTTTTTGATGTTCTTATGTCGTTATGGAAGTTAACCAATCCAATTCTTATAATAGAATAAGATAATTTAGTCCTAATGATTAATAATATTATAAAATTAATAATCTTCTTTATCTTGTAGTTTTAAAAGTTACTGTAAAATCTAATTAAGTTGGATAAGTTTATATTTTATAGTCAAGATGATTTAATTCATCAATTTTTAACGAATTAAATTTATTGTTTATTGTTTATTGTGCACAACATCATTTCTTAATTTTTAGTTCTTATAATTTAGTCTTGGGAAGTATATGGTTTAATTCTTATAATGTTTTATAATTAGTTTATCTAATTAAGTCTAAATATAAGAATTAAAGTTTTTAAAAAAAATTAAAATATTTATTGTAGGAATTAAAATAATTTAGTTCTTATAATTTTAATTTTTTTTAAAAAAATCTAAAAAATAGAAAAAGTCTACTTTATTTTTAAATTTTTTTAATATTTAAACACAAATTTAGAAATAATAGAAAAAATTCATAAGAACAATATTTTTTTTATAGAATTACTCGTAGTTAAACTCTTCAAAATGAATTTAATTTTAACAAGAAAATGAATATAAAAACACTTGCCTCAATTTGATAACAATGAAGAGTAATATAGACAACATACAATTGAAATACTTGTAAATGAAGATATACCAATGTCATTAATGACAAGGCTGTGACTATGGCAGATAGAAAAAAGTTCTAGTTTGGTGGCGAGATTTGTGTATTATTTGTGATGCAGGGAACCGATCTAATTGGTTTGAGAGCAGGATCAGGTGGAGATTGGGTAATGAAAATCAAATAAACTTTTGGGATGATAGGTGGGTTGGTGATATTCTGCTTAGAGAAAAGTTTTCTAAGTTGTACTCAATCTCACTAAACAAAAAGGGTGTTGTTAGTGAGTAGGAGATTGGGTGAATAGTGGTAATGACGGTGGCTGTAGGTGGCGGTTGTTATGGAGAAGTACGATATTTGTGTGGGAAGAGGAGTTAAAACAACAGCTGTTAGCCTTGTTGTCTACTGCTCAGTGGAAGAGAGATGTTCCAGATGGGTGGGTTTGGGATGATAATGATCTACATACTTATTCAGTCCAATTTGGATATAAAGTTCTGTAGGAATTTACCCCTTTTACAGACTTGGAGTGGTCTAGGGAATTATGGAGCCTCAAAGTGGCTAGTTCAGCACAAGTGTGCATGTGGAGGGCAATGCAAGAGAAGTTACCAACTAGAGGCAATCTGGTGAGAAGAGGGGTTAGTGTAGTAATTTGTGTCCGTTGTGTAGCAAGGTTGAGGAAACATCTGAGCATGTTCTCATTAATTGTGAGGTTGCACAAAAAGTGTGGGATAACTGTGATAGATGGATAGGTATGTATTTCATCTGTTAGACATTATAAGGTTGTGAATCATTTCCAGAACTTTCAATTGTTTAGTGTTAATAAAAAAGTTAATACAATGTGGAAGGGAATGTGGATAGCTATAGAGTGGGAGATTTGGAATTATAGGAATAAAATTGTGTTCAATAATGCGGTAGTGGATGATGTGGAAATATTTACATTGATACAACTTAAAACTTGGTCTTTGGTCAAGTTTAGAGGGCCAATGGTGTATTGTTCATTCTCGGATTGGTATTTCTGTCCTACTGTGTGTTTGGCTAATCTCAATTAATTTAGTTGTTGTGTTGGAAGGAGGTATTTGTGTTTTTTGTGTATGGTTCATTAATGGTGGTCACATATTTTGGTGAGTCATTTTTAGATAGTTGGAGTCACTAGTATCGTAGGTACAGGTGTCTGTTTGGTTGTTTTTGTAAAATATAAAAGAACAACAGAAAAAAGAGAAAAAGCCTGCTGGCCCAAGACCGAACACTCAAAGGATGGAAGAATATAACCAAAGAAGAATAACCTCAAAAATAAAAAGGAGAATGATTCAAGAGAGGAGGAAAGAAACTTTAGAAGACTTTTACTTCTCAAAATGGCTTGATACAAATGACAAATGACTAACTCTGTTTATAATATTCATGAGAACATTCTAGACTCCTAATTAATTTGAACATCCCAACTACCTTATTAATTGTAGACTTCCCAACTACCCTATTAACTTTAGACATCTCTAGAATATTGTAGACTTCTCCCAACTACTCTACTACTTATAAAAAAGTCTAGAATATTGTAGAACAAAAAATCAACTTTATTTTCAACACTCCCCCTTAAAGTGATTTTTTGGATATTAACCCGAGTTTCGCACGAAAGAATTCAAATGAAGTCTTAGAAAGCAACTTTGTGAAAATGTCGGCAATATTTTCCTCACTTCTCTCTTCCAACGCGTCGATGGTGTTGTCAAGAACCTTTTCTCTAATAAAGTGATGCTCGATCTTGATATGCTTGGTTCTTGCGTGAAATACTGGATTATTGGTGAGCTTGAGAGCACTTTGATTATCTCTAAAAAAGTGCAGTTGGCTTAGTTATAGGAAGATGTAAATCGTTCGTAAGTCTTTGAAGCCAAATGTATTCTTGAGCAGCAGCTTTGTACTCTGCCTCTGTAGTTGACAAAGAGACTGAATTTTGTTTCTTGCTACACCAAGAAATACTTGTACCGCCACTAAGAAATACATATCCTGAAGTGGATCTTCGATCATCCAAGTCTCCGCCAAAATCAGCATCGGTGGAACCAACTAGAGAGGAGGTAACTTTCTTCTCAAAAAATAGACCTATGTCAAGAGTTGAGTTGACATATTTCAAAATCTTTTTTTGCTGCTTCTAAGTGAGGTTTCCTTGGTGACTGCATAAATCTGCTAACCAAACCAACTGAAAAGGAAATATCAGGTCTTGTGATAGTTAAATATAAAAGACTATCGACAAGAGCACGATAAGGCTGGGGATTGGCCAAAAGTGATCCTTCTTCATGCCTTAGCTTCTTGTTTGCCTCCAGCGGAGTTGAACACCTTTTGCTTTGATTCACCCCAAATCGTTCAACTAACTTCTTGGCATAACTTTCTTGAGAAAGAAAAATACCACTTGCCAAGTTTGTCACCTCTAAGCCAAGAAAGTGATGTAGCTCCCCCAACTTCTTGATATCAAATCTGATGGCCAACTTATCTTGAAGCTTATCAACTTCCATTTCATCATTGTCTGTTATTATCATATCATCCACATACAATAACACAACAAGATGCAAGCTTCCTTGTTTTTTAACAAACAAGCTAGGGTCTGAATCCGAAGCTTGATAGCCACAAAATTGTAAATACTAAGAAATTTTACCATACCATGCACGCGGAGCTTGCTTGAGCCCGTAAAGAGCCTTTTTAAGCTTACACATATAATTAGGATGAGAGTTAGAAACATAACCTGGAGGTTGTTCCATATAGATGTCTTTATCCAGTTCCCCATATAAGAACACATTCTTCACATCAAGTTGCCATAACTTCTAATCATGGAGTGCTGCTAAGGCCAACACCATGTGAACAGAAATCATCTTGGCTACGGGGCTGAAAGTTTCTTCATAGTCTTCTCCATATTTCTGAGAGAAGCCTCGAGCTACCAACCTTGCTTTATATCTTTCAACACTTTTGTCCGCTTTTCTTTTGATTTTGTATACCCATTTACAAGAAACAGGTTGTACATCTTTTGGCTTGGGAACAAGGCTCTAAGTTTCATTTTTCTCGAGTGCCTTCATTTCATCATCCATTGCGAGCTCCCATTCTTTGTTTCCTTTTGCTTCTTCAAAGGTATGAGGTTCCTCATCATCAATGGACCTGCAAAAAAACAAGAATATGTGCTTGTAAAATTTTCATCTCTGTAGCGTGCAGGTTTGACAATGGTTCTCTGTGGCCTCTCGGATCTGGTTGCATCAGTTGATTCTTCTGGACGTTGCAACTCGGAATGTTGAGTGCTTGAACTCCCCCTTTCACCTTGCTTCTCTGAAAGATTATCAGTTATGTCCAATTCTATAATATTAGGGGTTGAATTTTTAGCCCCTTTTTGGTCAGTCACAATTCCTTCGTAATATAGAGAAATTTCATCAAAAACAACATCTCTAGAAACAATAGAAAGATGAGTTTTTGGATCCATACACTTCCAGCCTTTCTTCCTTTCATCATACCCAACAAAAATGCATTTTCTTGCTTTTGCATCAAGTTTAGTTCTTTGAGATTCGGGCACATGGACATAACAAATAGACCCAAAAACTCTAAGATGTTTAACACTCGGTTTCTCTTTGAAGATAAGTTCATATGGTGACTTCATGTTAATTGGAGAAAGTGGCATTCTATTAATCACATAAGTTGCACATTGTATACCTTCCGCCCATAATGCTCTGGGCAAATTCTTCGCATGCAACCAACTTTTACAAGTTTTCGTTAAATGCCTGATCTTTCTTTCTGCAACCCCATTTTGTTACGGTGTCTCGGTACATGTGAGTTCTCTCTTAATGTCATGCTTTCTGCAAAAATTTAAGAATTCTTCAGAAGTAAACTCACCTCCGTTGTTAGTCCGCAACCGCTTGATTTTGGAACCAAGCACTTCTTCTACCACCTCCTTAAACTGAAAAAATTTGTTAAACACTTCTGATTTGTGCTTAACAAAGTATATCCATGTAAATCTGTTATAATCATCAACAAAAATCAACATATAAGAGTATCCAGAAAATGAGGGGGTTCTTGTCGGACCCATCAAATCACTATGAATAAGCTCTAATGGAGCCGTACATCGACTCGTGGATTTGTCAAAAGGAAGTCGATGTGCTTTCCCAAATTGACAACCTTCACACACTTCACCTCCACCAAAACTTGACAGATTAAGCAAACCATTTACCAATTTTAATTTTACCATGACCTTTAATTTATCCATGTTAAGATGCCCGATCTAGCATGCCATAAATGTGAATTATCATTGTTGCTCATTTTCTCAATATATGAATCGGAAGCAGACAAAACAAATAAGCTTTTTACTCTCTTACCGGTGTGAACAACATCAGTCTTGAACTCCTTAATATTCCGCAGAAACTTCACATCTCGTGGACCAAATAACACAAAATTTCCAGCATCAACAACATTTACGACTGAGAAAAGATTTTTCTTCATACCTGGAACATGGAAGACACTATTAAGTGTAATGGAATCTTCTTGTTTTCCATTTATAACGATAGTGCCTTCATTCTCCACCTGATGGACTGTGTTGTCGGCCGTGACAATAGCTTCATTCCCATTATACTCTTTGAGGCTGGAAAACTTGGATTGGTCTCCCGTTAGATGATGGCCGCAACTGGAATCCACGATCCAGTCATCTTCAAAGTTGATGGAAGCCAACGCATCTACAGATTTTGTCTCCGCCACAAAACACTTCCCCCAGTCTTCTTCCTCCTCAATCTTGTTAGCTACATTGCTCTCGCGTAATTTAACTCGGCAAAATCTTTTGATATGCCCAGGTTTACCACACCGATAGCATTTGAAAATCTTCTTATTGGAGGTAGTGTTAGAAGGCTCACCATGTACTCCACTCGGACTGGAGTTGCTTTGGTCATATGGGTGAGAGGTCAAGCTATTTCGATTTCCTTTATTCTTGACAAACTTCTGTCTTGCCATGAGAACACTCCATTCTCCTTCTTTTATTGAGACACTAGTCATTTGCTTTGCTAGTGGCTCTTGAGAGGATAGTAGATTCTCGAACTCCTCCAAGGATGGTTGTTGAACCCATCCTTGTATTGATGTCACATATGGAATGTACTCCCGCTTCAATCCTCGAATAATAATTCTTCTTATCCGAGCTTCAGAAATTGCCTCTTTTGGATTTAACAAGGAAATCTCCGAACAAAGATTTTTAATTTTAAGAAAATACTCAGAAATGGAGAGATTACCCTGCGTAGTGTTAGCGAGCTCATTCTCCAAAATCTGAAGTCGTGCTTCATCCTTCTTATTGAAGAGTCTGTCAAGAGTCTGCCAAATTTCATGGGCTGAATTGCACCGCATGATGTGATCGAACAAGCCGTGAGAAATCGACCGCTTCAACACGAACTCCGCTTTTGCATTCAACTGCTTCCATCTTTTGAATGCATCAACATTTCCTTGCTCGTCTGTGGGAGAAGTTGTATTAATCCCATCAACAACATCCCACAAATCTTCACCAACGAGGTAAGACTCCATGCAAGTCCTCCATACCTTGTAGTTGGATTGATTTAATACCTCAATACCAAGTCCACTACGACCACTTGAATCCATTTTTGAGGTATTGGTTTATTTTTCCACCAAGGGATCTTGACACACGATACTAGAGCCCTTATGGCTCTGATACCATGTAAAATATAAAAGAACAGCAGAAAAAAGAGAAAAAGTCTGCTGGCCCAAGACCGAACACTCAAAGGATGGAAGAATACAACCAAAGAAGAATAACCTCAAAAATAAAGGAGAATGATACAAGAGAAGTGGAAAGAAACTTTAGAAGACTTTTACTTCTCAAAATGGCTTGATACAAATGACAAATGACTAGCTCTATTTATAGTACTCATGGGAACATTCTAGACTCCTAATTAATTTGAACATCCCAACTACCTTATTGATTGTGGACTTCCCAACTACCCTATTAACTTTAGACATCTCTAGAATATTGTAGACTTCTCCCAACTACTCTACTAATTATATAAAAGTCTAGAATATTGTAGAACAAAAAATCAACTTTATTTTCAATAGTTTTTGCAGGTTGACAGATTTGTGCAGATCCAAGGCTTAGACAGTTGTGCGTAGATTGACGTTTGAAGGAAAGATGAATGGAGATCAACTTTATCAGTAGCAGAAGGGTATTCTTCAAGTTCAAAGATGCTTTTAACAAGAAGAACCTTGAAGCTCAGACTGCCCTTAGACATTGTTTAGCTGCAGATGCACTACTTGCTCATAATAAGCATATCTGAACACGTTGACATAACTGTGAGTTGAATAGGTTGTCTTGTTTAGATGCTATTTATAGTCAGAGCAAGTCTAGAAAACTTGTAAATCCATACTTTGCTTTTCCTTGAACATGTGATCAGTTTGCTAGTTGGTATCTCTGTTATAATGTTGGTTTAGTGCCTAGTAGGTTGTGGTTTGTATATGTTTAAATAATGTATTGAGGATACTTGTTAGTTGAGATACTACTTTCTTAATCGTAGTTTCTCTGTTTTGTAATAGAGTTGGAACACCCCTTAAGTGTTCCTTCTTATTTATTTTATTTTTAGGTGTCTCTGAAAAAAAAATCAATGGCAAGGTCAAGTGAATAAAATGAAATACAGAGAGAAGGAAAGAGATGATTAGAGCACTGGTATGAAGCAACATAAGTTTGATGGTGGTTAAAAAAGAGGAAGAATGAACTCAGAGATCGTTCACAATGCAAAAATCAGGAATAAAGCAAATTTATTGTATTAATAAGACATTATACGTTGAACTAGACTCCACGTACTGTTATTGCGTCAGATCTAAGTTAATCACTGTAAAATGTCTTTTCTGAATTAAAATAATATCATAAATTTTGTGTCAAATTTTATGTCAATCCATAGTAACTGAAACATAACACACATACTTTACGTTAGTATTTCAAACATCTCAGACGAGATTTAATCCATTCAAACGACAAACAATATCAATTGACAAAGTAATTATACTTTTAATATTATAACAATTTTCTAAAAGAATACCTATTTCACAGTTTTCATATAAATCAAATTTTCTCCTAATTGATGCATAAACATATTCTAAAACTAGAAAGGTATGTGGTTAAGAATGTTTTTCATACCAAAGTTCTTGTTTACCGTCAAAAAGAACTCAGATTTTTGAAAAAAAAAAAATCTAACTTTCAAAATAATTGTTCATTAACTTAAACCCAATTATTCATTATTAAATATTAGTTTAACAATATTTAAAATTCCATTTTTCCGACAATCTTCAACATGCATGAATAAAAGAATAAGAAAAAAAAAAAAAAAAAAAAAAAAAAAGGGATGCTTACTCGGTTATCCAAATTAATTTTTCTTATGTTTTACTATTATTAATTTGAC
>Ga0209700_102373_pt1 | contig 38306 bp, 12 predicted proteins | sample SiratroredBW_FD_187528 | JGI IMG/M metagenome (GOLD analysis project Ga0209700, IMG submission 187528) | Root nodule microbial communities of legume samples collected from California, USA - Siratro red BW (SPAdes) (version 2) | ecosystem: Host-associated > Plants > Roots > Nodule | place: USA...
CAAATGCTTCTACGGTTTCTACAAACCGTAGAACATTTTTTTTGTCTACGGTTTGTAGAAGCCGTAAGAAGTAAAAGGGATGGTGGAGGGTATAATGGGATATGAAATATTTTAAAAAGGGTTAAATGGTAAATTTGCCTAGAGTATGGAGGTGCAGGAAGATGATATGGAGGTGCAGGAAGAAGCAGTCTCTTCATTAATACAATTTTCAAATTCAGATTCTCCAAAGAGTGGTTTCACTACTGTACAGAACCCAAGTGGAGAGGCGCATGTCGTATTATTATTACTTTACATAAAATAAATCTTAACCTCAACGAGTATGTCGGCAACTGATTAAGATAAATTCTATTTCATGTCCCATTCACTCATAATGTAAAGTACCTTCTGTGGATCGAGAAGACAAGCAATTACCAGTCAAAGGGACACATTCATTCCTTTCAAGATGATTAATATGCATTAATGAAGAAGAGGGAGAAAACAAATCCAATGACAGATTGTCGGTTTATTTTAACACTTACAATAATTTTTCTAGAATTTTTACGGTGACTATGTTAGATATAAGACAGATAAAAAGAAAATAGGAAAAAGACAAATATAGTAATTGTTTTGCTTTAGAGCTAGCGTGACTCCGAGGTGGAGGGTTGACCATCGTCACTTTGTCAATGACGGAAGAAGTGACTTGTTTCCACAAAGATGGTTTTAAAGATTTTTACAAACGAATTAATAATTTTTTTAATCAAAATATTATTTAAAGAAAACCATATATTGTTTTAATTTTTTTTTCAGAGAGCAAGCAATCAAGATGTTAGATATAACTTGTAGAAAGCAAAGAAAGGAAAAACCTACAAGAACTTATATTGGTTCAAGAAGATAGGTTAGATTCAGTTGTTTAATCTATTCCACTGTTTAATCCCTTCAATTTATATAACTATTAAGTTTACACTTTTTTTACAATTTTATCTTTATTCGTACAATATTTGGATAACTATTTTGTTTTATGAGACTGTTGTACTAACTTATTTTATTTTGATAATTGTTTTTGGTATGTAAGAATAATTTGGACATGTATGCACCAGAGTGAGTCACTATGTTTCTAATAGTTAACATAAAGAAGATTATATTATAAACTAATTAAAAACTATCACAAATATATATTTTCAAAATAATTATTATATAAGTCCATAATTTTATTATTAATGAGAGCCTTGGCTGAATGGTGCTCTTAAAATCACTTATACTACCAGTGCATCTAAATCAAATAACTATTTTTTTTTACTTAATATAGTAATGCAAATTTTTATTTCTAATAATTTCTTAGTTTCATATAATTTTTTTTTTGCATAGGTTATACTGTAAAAATTAAATGCAAGAAGTGAAATCTGAAAGCTGACTGCCCAACATTACACAAAACAAAATGCAGATTTCAGTATTTTGTTCTCTGGCGACAATTTGCATATGTTAATGAAAAATAATAACGGAACATTGAGTATTTGTCCTGGCCATTCTGGCATGTTTCTGCACAGAGTCAACGAACAATAATTTCGAGAAAGTTTTGGACAAACAAAAAGTTCCGTACGCCACACTGTGCACAAACTTTATATAGAAACTATATGATAAGTAATCTGAAAAGGAGGTTTCCCTTTACATAGTTTTTGCAATTGACGGATATTGGATAACATAATTTAACTGACAATTTGCAGTAAACACAGCAGTGAAATAGGCAAATATTTCTACCTTTAGACAAAGCATGAATCATTACAAGTCACAACTACAATTGAGGAAAGAAGTAAATGAGGGATGAATGACTTCACAACACAAGCAATGAAGCAAAGTGTGTGTGATCATGTCTAAGGCAAAGAGTTGGTGTAGATGTAATCTTCATTCTCCAAAACACTTTCTTCCAAGCCGCCATTTTCTCCCTTGCACTCAACAACTTGTTTTTCACTGCACCCTCCTCTTCGCTGCACAATATACATATAATAACCCTAATATATTACTCCAAAAACTTTGACCTATATATATATATATATATATATGTATGTATCAAGAGTGGCAAAACTCACAACAGTGGTAGAACTCTCAGAACCCAAAACTCTTTCTTTGGTAACTTCTTGGCCTTGAACAACAGTGAAGATGAAAAGCAGGAAGAGAAGCAATGCTGGTTTGAAGAGTCTCAGTTCCATTATTGTAACTTTGGAACCTTTAAAATGAAACTATGAGAGGTTAGAGCTTGCTTATATTAAAAGCATGATTCATCAAACAAACAAACTGTAAAAGATTAGCTAGTTCTTATCACCATGTACGGATGAAACAAAACTAGCCAATCATCTTTCTTAACACACACATATCAAATACAACTATTAGTATTATATATCTTTGAATATTGGAAAAAGAGCCTTTAGATCTGCTAACTTTGCTCTTTATACCTTAAACTTTAATTTTATTTTAGTTCATTCTTAAATTTTATCCTTTTTCTTTTTAAATAAGTACTTAGAAATTTAATTTTTATTCTAATAATTTTTAAAATTTATTGACTTTTTTTAATACATTTTTTTCTGTCAGTCATGAGTTCAATAATTTTCCATTAACAATCAATTTTCTTGTATTTATTAATTTTTACCTATTAATATATAATAAATAAGATTTTAGAAATGAAAAACAACAGAAGCTAACTCAACGCGGGATTTATCTGCATTTTTTCTTCCAAAAGTTTATTTGTTGTGACATTACTTCTTGAGAATATTTAACATGCATTCAATTCAATGAAGAGACACAATCTTATAAGAGACTTATAAAATAAAATATTTTTTAAAATATAATAGTATGATATACTACATATAAATAAATTCAACCATAATAAATAAAACCTATTAGTGACTACAAATCTCTTGATAAAACCAACAAAAAAACATCTATTTTTAGTTAATCGGTTGAACTCTTTAATATAATTTTGGCCGGTTATATCCCAATTCAATTAAAATGATTTTTTCTTTTTAAATTTGGATAAAACACTATCCTAGTTCATGCTGATATGGACAAAACAAATTTCCCCAATTTTAACAAGTATTATTGTTAAAGCATAAAGACCAAGACAGATTTTAACAAAAAATAAATAAAATTAAGTAATCTATAATGAATTTTATTCTTAAATAATAGGTATTTTATCTATTAATAAAAAATAAGTTTCAATCTGAGAATCTTGCTGCTGCTTATTTCTATCAATACATTTGAGTTTGAGGCATACTTTGATCCTAACTCACTCAACCATTTTCTACTATAAAAAATAATAATATTGAGAGTTAATGAAAATTAAGAAAATATTGTCAATTCGTATCCTGGGCCTCCATCCATACTTGAACGTCTTGACTATTAAAGCCCAATTTAGGCTATTGCGGTGCACTGTGAATGTTTGGTCATAATTTGTTATATATCCTAATTTTCCTCATAATTTTACTAATACTTTAAATCCTAATACACAAACTATTTTGTATATGCTAATTTGCTAAATATTGAGAATTTTTCTCTCCGTTTTTTTTTTTCCACAATTTATCCTCCTCCTTTGATCATTTTTTTTATCTGAAAGTTAATTTATTAATTCAAGTTAGTAGACTTGAAATTGATAACATTATTTGCTCACGTGGTACTCGAATTATAGTATACATAACACTAATATAAATTATTAACGTTATAAGGTTATTATATTGCATTTTCCTTTTTTTTAAAAATTGTATATTTTTTTTGTTTTCAAAGTTTGACAAAGATTATAATGTATAATTATACTAACAATTACAATTCATATTATATGAATTGTTAGATAGAATACTTATCAACTAAAAACTATAATTTATAATTAAAACATAATTCATTTTATTTAAATAGTTTATAATCAAAACATAATTCATATAATTTAAAATGCAACTATCTAAACAACATACTTTCTTTTCACTATGTCATAAATGATGTTATCTATATTATTAGTGATGATATTTCTTTTTTTTTTATTCTCCTTTTGTGTTGAAATCAAATAATTTTTTTATTAAAGTATTTGTAAGGAATGTTTCTTACTTAAAAATATATTAAAGGAGGAAAAGGAGAACAACGAAACAATAGGATAAGTATATAATGTTTATTATTTTCTAGTTGTCTTCATCTACAAGAACATTATGAAGGGTTTTGCACAAAACTAATATCCATTACATAATTTGTAAAAACGTCATGACAAAACAATTTAATATTAACAACCTCATCGCCAAACTCTAAAAGGTTATCCTTAAGATTGTAGCTATCAAGATTAAGATGACTAACAAATAAACTCGTCTTTGTAGATATTATCCAAACTCATCTTGATTTTGATGAAAAATTTATACATTGACTGGGTATGTGAAATAATCAATATTTTAAATTGAGCATGAGAATGGATGATATTTTATTTGAAGAATCTTTCTTTTTTCTACTAACTTTTTCTTTTTCTATCTTAACAACTTAACTTGTTTTATATATTTTATATCCACCAAGTTCATTGAAATCCTTGATATACTTTTCCTTCAACATTTGAAAACAGAATAAATTAAATGTTGTAGTTTTCATGAATTGCTTATTCTTTTCTAGAATTACTTAGACATTTTATGCAATTATTATTTGCATATTTTATTTCAATATTCATGTAATTATAATTTCTTCTTTGAAAATTAACACTGAAGAAAAAATGCATTTTCTTTTAACATTAAATTCTTCATAAATATCATCATGATTTTTGTATTATGATTTTTTAAAAAATATTAATTAATATTTGAAATAGTATAGATACAACTACAAATATAAGTATACTAACTACTTAATGGAAATGAGAATGTCACATAAATCTCATACCCGACGGAGATGAAAATGAAAATGAGTATGATTTTTTTTTCAAAAATGAAAATAAAATATAGTCAAACTTACACTCATCTAGTATCGTCACAATTCCTAATCAAGATCAATCATCGCCAACACCGCTTTTAGAAATTTACTGTGCACACCACTTGCTGAATCTGTGAAATTGGACTCAACATTGACAACCTTACCCTTTAAGTTCTTCTAACCATCCAAGAGGTTTTAGTTATCTAGATCAACATAGAAAGACATAAAAAAAATTATAAATAAAAAAATAACATTCATTCAAATTAACTTATCAACTCTTTTTTTCTTTATAAAGTAAATTAATAAGTTTTCCAATCAGGAGTATTTAGATGTTTATACACAAACAATTACATAATAAAGATTAAGATAAGAAGTAGAAGAATAATTTAAATATTATGTTATTAAAGTGCCTTGTAAACATGAAAAGACACAAGGATTGAATTGAATTGTATTTTTAAACAAATTTTGCACTTGATTTTTTTTATGATATTTTAAATATGTTTTTTTTTTTCTTGAGGGAGTAAAAGAGGTAAAAAGATAATAAATTTTATATTGATTTGTCTCAACCATGGAGATTACGTTTAATTTTTGAAAATCTTTAATTTTCAATAAAATTGAGTTTTACAATAAGTATTCTTGGTAATTACCTCTAACAATAAATTTTTAGTATTCTTTTTACTTGATTCTCCATATAATTATCTCAAATATTCTTTTTAGACACTCCCAAGAAATAAAGAGAAAATGTTAAAACCCAAATCTCTAAGATAGACTAGTATAAAATAAAAGCTTAAACTTTTTAGCCAAACCACTTAGAGAGAGAATAATATAGATTTTTTTTGAAGTAGTGAATATAGTAACTCATTATCTAACCTTTATGCTTAAAAGTGTTTATATGAGTATATATTTAATATGATAAAAAGATAAAACATTGAAAAAAACATTGTAATATTGTTTATTTTTGGATGAAGTTAAAGAAAATTATGATTGTGAATTAAATGACATTTTTAACATTTTACGAACTTATCACATATAATTGATAAGATAATTTACAAACTTATATAATTGATAAGATAATTTCTGAACTTATATAATTGATAAGATAATACAATTTACTTATTTATCTTTAATTGGTAGACTATATTTGACTCGACATAGTAAATTAACTTTATTGATGTCTAGTAGAGAAAATATGTTTTTCCTTTATACTTATACTTAGATCACAAATTATGGTGGTCATTGATTCAATATATCTTTTTGACTTTTGGAAACAAACTCTTTATCTATAAATATTGAAAGAATAACACAATACTTTAAAGAATAATATTAAATAAAATTTATGATTATAATATACGTGTATAAGGTTTAATAACACTTTTCATACCTATATAAATGTCAAAAATCAATTTTGTCTCTTAGTTATTTAAATCTTGAATGTGGTATGTACACATGAAATTCCATTTGAAACACGTCATTTGTAAGCATTTGTTGAGGAGAAAAATTTGTGCGTTTCTTAAATATTGAATAAGAAGGAATTTGGGGATGTTCTGAAGGACTAATTGCGAGATTTGGAGAGTGATAATTTGCATTATAGTGAGGGCAATTGGGCTCTTGCTATTGGCGTGTGCAGTGGGTGGTTTTTTTTATTGACTTTGTAAGGCGAGTCCCACTTGGTTGGACTTTAATTGTTGTGGGATTCCTTAGTTTAGCTATTTATGATAGGATTAAAATATTTTTGTTCGAAGTTTTGATTGTTTGTATGCAATTAATTATATATTTTGTTAATTTCATTGCACTTTGTCAATTAATTAAGGTTTAGACTCCCACCACTTGAAAATTTTTGTTCTTTTGTGGTCTACTATTTCCTTTTCAGTGTATTAATTGAAGACTTGGTTTATAATTTATTTAATCTTTGTATGCATATCCATATTTGATACGGATAGATTTATTTATTACTTGTAATGTACGAAGGGTTTTTGACGTTGTGGTCCACCATGGAATAAAGTTTGTAAACTGTGCCTGAATCCTAATAGTATTTTGAAATATAAGGTTGAGAATGAAGCTAAGAATGGAAATGTGGGTGAGGGTGAGGTGGATAAAAGGAATGATAGACAGGTCCAGAGTGTGGCTGAGGTTGAGTGTGGTAATCAGGCTAGGGTTGGCAGGCTAAAACTAACTATGATAATGAGGGTGAGGAGGTTGAGGCTAAATGTAATAATTAGTTTAAGCAGGCTGAGACTGAGGTTGGAAGTGGTCATGTGGTTGATAATGAGTCTGACACTATGAATGATGGTGAAGCTTAAGCTGAGAGGATTAATGTGGAGGATTTTGAGAGTGGAAATGTGTAAGAATTTTATAACTTCTTAGAAGATTATTCTTGGTTAAGGTACCCCAATGAAGAACTTGTGGATGTGGAAGTTGAAGGTGATGTTGACAATGAAAAAAATGAAGAATTATGTGAAGGAAATATTAGAGTTGATATGGTATTTGATGAAGATGTGTATGGGGTTAGCTATGTTAGATATCCAAGTGTGAGTCTAAGTCTCACATTGAGTGAAAATGAGAAAGTTGAGCAACATATAAGAAAGAAGGCCAACAAACCTAATGTATTAAGGTTTTGGGTTGAAGTTGGTGTCATTCCCTTGTGTGGATCTAACTCTTGTCTCATTCTTGTTTGATTTCCCTAGAGTTTCCCTCATCGATTTTTCCAAAAGTTGCTACTTCAAATAGAAAGAGGAAAAGAAGTATCCATGAGTCAACATTATAGAGAAATCTCTTAAAATTTTTCCTGAACATCTTTTATGGAGTAGGTTCTACTTCTACTCATACGACAAGTATATATGAAAGAAAAATAGAAAAGTAGTGAGGTCTATATAAGCCTTAAATATTAATCTTAATAACCTTATAAACAATAAAAATAATTGAGGCCTGAGACTTGACCTACAACCACAAACAATAAGGACCTATGACTTGACCTATAACCATAAGAATTAATCTCACTTTATGAGACATATGAATCTATATTCCACTTTTGATGATCCCTTGTGAACATTAAAAGTTATTTGGGAAGTCATTAGGTAGTTGAGTATTTTCCATCAAAATATTGATACCATAATAATTATTTTTCTCTAGAATTCTGACTATCTTTCGATAAAAGAGATATATGTTGACGGCCTAACATTAGCGATGCTGAGCAGATATCAGATAATACCAAGTTTGGCATGTGAAATATCCTAATTCAGAATGCTATTATGAATCATTCATATATTCACCTTCTCGAAAATACTTTTTTAGACTCCACTTAATCCATACCTTTTATCTTGTAGCGTACCAAACTGTGATTTCTCGAATACAGACACTTATACATAACTTGGTATCAACTCTTTGAAACCTTGGACTCTTTCACAACAGACATACCCTTGACACGTTCAAGAATCACAAAACATAATGACTATTAAGATATGTCATATTTCTCTTAATTAATAATTTACATACATCATTCAAACAGATATAACATAGCATATAGATAAATTTCTTTTATCCAAGTTCATCAAAATATTTACTTTTACTTTATGTGTATTTTTTTTAATTTTATATAAAAATTATATTTAAAAATATTACAAAATAGAATAAAATAAGAATTAAAGCATGAACTTTAAATAAATAGAATTATGATAAAATTAGAGATAACTTAAATAATATGATCATAAATTACACAGAGAGGACTGATGCATAATTAGAAATAAAATAAATAACATAAATAAATAGAGAGAACTAGTGTGTAATTGAAGATAAAATAAACTTTATTTTTTTTTTAATATTTCCAAGACATGGCTTCCTAACTAAAAAACTTCAATTTATTCATCCCAACTGTTACGAAAATGTCATTGTCTTTGATTTAGGTACTGGTCAAAATAAAGGTTTACTCCTAATTATATGTGTAACACACTTGTCAACAATATGAATGAGACATTTAATAGTGTCATTCTTAGTATAAGGGCCAAACCTATAATTACTGTGTTAGAGGATATCATAACTTATATCACCGAGAGATAAGCAAAAGAACGTATCACATATTACTTCCTTTCAAGGATTCATTTACTCAAAAATTGCAAGCAAACTAGAAAAGGAGTCAGATCAATCTCATTTTTGGATACCAAGGTTTACAACAATTTTGACCCACATTTTTTTGTTCTTATTTCTATAATGGTTAATACGTGACCATTGACATATGTGTAATAGTTGTTCTGCAGACCAATTGTTTGAGGTCATGTATCTTTTCATCATTGGAGAGAAATCTGTTGTCAATTTGGACAAAAAGGAGTGCAACTGTAGAAAGTAGATGGTCATTGACATCCCTTATTGTCATTCCTTGGCCATAATGAAAATTTTGAATCTGAATGGAGTTAACTTCACCTCAAATTGCTTCAAGAAGATGAATGTGAAACAACCTATGCCCCTATTATCTATCCAGTCAACATTTGTGGGAGAAAAACTCATGACCTCATGTGCTTTCGCCACCTAAGATATTGCATGGAAGACTAAAAACGAATAGAAGGTTGGAACCTTGGAAATTAGAAAAGGACAATACCCAATTAGGCAAAACTTGTACATACAAAAAGTATGATATTTGTTAGCAAATTGGCATAATAGAACTCATGTCCACAACTCCATCTTAATGCCTCGCAATCCTCCAATAATTATTTTATTCCATCAAGCTCATACATCTCAACTTAACCACCTTAATCATCCCAACCTTCTCAACATCAACCTAACCATTCCAACTCAACCACCTCAACCCTCCCAACCTTCTCAATTATCACCTCAACCATTCCAACTGAACCACCTCAACCATCCCAACCATCTCAACCAGGCCAAGCGCCAACTACTAACAAAATTGAAATGACAACAAGAACAACAAGAGGCTTCTTGTCAACATCAACATATGTTAGACCTAACATCTGGCTAAAATTATAGAATATGAGGGGGACTGTTTGGAAAGCATGATTATGTAGATCTTTTTTATGGGTTTAACATGTATGTTGAAGTAAACTTATGTTTGAACTTGTATTTTCAATTACAACAACTCTGTTATTTAGACCAATTACTTATGTGAATGTATTTCAATTGTAATTGTCATATGTTGTTCTTAACTAGATGTATTTTCAACACAATTTTTTAAGTATCTTTGGTTATTTTCACGTCATAGCCCCAACTTCTCATTTCTTCCCTTGATAATACACTGAATAGAAATATGACAACAACCTCATATACTCATTGTTTGAATTGAAGATTACATAAAGTCATTTAACATTACATTACTAAAAGCTTCGCAACTTCAATACACTTAATACAAACATATCTCATGAGAATTTTAACAACACTGACAACATAATAATGTTAGTTACAACAAGTAAACATACCACTGCTAACAACAAGTGAATCCATTTTCTAGACCCTTTGACAGATTATATATTATTCCTTTGTCTTGAAATAATTGCATATCTTTCATTGCAAGCTCTTGAATGCAACATTTGAAGAAATTGCAACCCAACACTACTTTGCTGCCATTATGGTTTTGAACAAAAACTAATGAATCAAGTATTTAGAAAGAAGAAATGTAGGTTTAGAAAAAACAAAATTTCATAACTCTAACATTGTATTTAAGAAAACCCCAAAATTGTTTCCCAACACTCTTAATAGTTTTAGTTATTCTCAATACAACAACATAATCTCCACAATGACAAATGGGTGTAACGAAGGAACTCTTACTTAGTTACAGTGGTTTTACAAACCCCATCCATTACAACTACAAGATGATGAAGACTGGTACCCAGACATTGATCAATAGTGAAGTAAACCCTTTAACATAAGAGAAGAAGGACATACTCTAAATAGGGAACAAGATGTCTAAGCCAACTACGTAAAATAGGCAAATTTTACCCCAACGATTCTGTCACTATATAAGTGTTGAAAATGAAATTCCATGTATACCACTTTATGTGCCAAGTCATCATCTACTAACGCTATCAAAGACAATCTAACAGAAAAGACTATATTAAGTTATTTTTGAAAAAAGTTGAAACCACGTTAAACAAATTAAAAATCGGAGATGAAATAAATTTTTAACTTTTTATTTAAAGATAAAAATTAGTATTAAACCTCCTCTATAAAATAATGATATATTATCTAGTAAATCGTGTATACAATATATTATAATACATTATTTTAAAATTTAAATAATTTGTCTTATATATTGAAATAATTTTGTCTTATGTCTTGAAATATTTTATTTATATATTATTAATTATAAAATAAGCTTTTAACCATTTTTAGTCTAAGATACTTAAAATAGTAAATGTTGAATAATTAATAGATTTAAGATATCATAAATATGTATAAACAATTTCGCATCTAGGTAACATATAAGGAGAATGTTAAAAATATCTTAAAATCGATACAAATTTAACGTATTTAATAAAATATATTTATTATATTCAATAAAAGTTACAAGAGTGTGCCTTGGAAGATAAAAAACAATTGATTAAAATGTTATGCTATTACATGTGTATTTTTTTATGAAAGTTTATATTTTTAGATAACTCTTATGGTGATAAATTAGCTTATATTAATATAGACAATAACCTCAACTTATGAAATAAGTTTTTTAATTTTCTACCTGATACTATTTTTAAGGAACACAACGAGTTAAGGATTTTTCAATTTTTATAAATGTATTAGGTTTGGATGTTTTCCAGTAAGTGACTTTACTCTTTACATTTTCTTTTTAAACATATTATATATTATTTTTAACGTGCTTACACTTTAGTGTAAGTATGTTAATTTCATTTTAAAAAAATGTTTAATAATACTTCATATGAAAATGCTTATTTTTTATATTAAGATTATCAATCCTTAATTGTTATTAACTTATTAAGATGCTGTTAACGAATGTTTAAAGACACCTGTTGAATATGGCAAATAATAACTTGATACGAGGAAAGTGTTTATGGAATTTTTTTTATAGAAATTATTAAATTTATACATAAAAATATTTATACATAAACATTAAAGATATTAAATTTATACATAAAATATATTTATGTCTTTATGATTGAGCTAGTTTTTTTTTTTTTTTTTTTTTTTTTTATTTGTCTTCCTAATTTAAAATAGTCAACTTAGTTTTTCTATTAGAGGATTCAAGTAATGCTTGAAGAAAATATCTTTAAGAACTAAACGTAGATTATTTTAAATCAGAGCACAAAAATATTAAGTTTTAAATTTGAAAGGTAAAAGAAGCGCCTAAATTGAAGAAAAAAAAAGATAATTAAGATTGAAATTTATTTTAACAATTTTTTGTAAAAACTTATTTAAAATTTTTAAATGATTTAAATATTTAATATAATATGGTCAATATTTAATTAACCATTGAGTCTGTTTTATAGTTTATAGTGGTCTGTTCGAATAAAATAATAAATTTGCTTCTAATAAAGGATCTTTACCGAGAAAAAAAACTTAACTTTTAGATTATTTTTTTAGTTAGTCTTGTTTGAATAGTGGCCCTTGCTAATTATCGCTGTGACATTGGGTAAAACTAATTAATTAATTTTATTAAACGTTTTAAATTATTATAATTAAACAGTACACATATTAGTTTAATAAAGGCATTCCTTTAATATTTAATATTTCTTTGTTTCTCCAACGTTTATTAGTAATACTAGAGTTAAATTTAAAACTATCTTACAAAATTAATTTATTTGATAATAATTATTTTAACGTTGATAAATATATCCAAAAATATTTAAAACTTTTAAAATATTACTTTTTTATAATTAATAAAAAAACCAATGATAATTTATAAACATTTTATGTATTTTTTCTCATCTACCATTTTTTTCTACTGTATCTGACGTTTATTGAATACTTTTTAATAAAGTTATCCAAGTATTTTTTTTCCTCGAACAAAAATTGAGAAACAAACTAATTTTGATTCGGTGTAATTAACGTGGAGGTTCACGACACATGATATTAGAAAGTCAAATGGTTTTATTAGAAAAGAAGGCACGATGTAGTTTCATGGAAAGAAAGAATGAAATCTCAAGTTAATATTTTAGTGGGAATAACATGATAGACAATTTAAACTTTAATAATTCAATTCAAGCTCATTGAACTCATTCAAGAAAACAAAAGTTCTTTATTTATTTTTTTCATTCAATGAACTTTATTTTTCTCAAATTTATTTACTTTTTTTAAGAGACTTGAATTGAAAAAGTGTGTAACTTCTAAATATTGTTATTATTGTTTTTGAGATGACATGCAAAAGTTGGCAACTAATTAATATTGTTTAATAAATAATAAATCTTAAACAGTGATACCCAAAGATACATCAGTGTCATTTTCTTTATTAAGGAAGTGGTAGCAATGAATAGGAAAGAGGATATAGCAATGCCTTTTAGGATCTTTTGATGGAGAATGAGATGATTGATCATTGAAATCAATGGTGGAAGATAGAAACCCCATAACATGTGTTAATGGAAGATAAGATAGGAATATTATAGAATAGGGGTATCATTATTCTATTTGCACCCTCCCACTCCTTATCTGTCACTTAACGCCGTTTCTTTTCATTTTCTTCCCGTCAAATCCGTCTATATTTAACTTAATTCTTTACCATTTCAACCCTTCTGCTTTTGGCCTGTTCTGGATATTCATTATTCATAAAAGCCATCATCTCAATAAATATTTTTAATTACTTACGACTGAACTCTGTGGTGCTGTCAGCAAACTTGACATTTTTAATATTTACATGAATACGTTTGGTCTCAGAGGTTTACTTTTGAATAATTATTAAGAGTTTAATATAGTATTGTTAATGTAATTTTTTTATGCTATTAATAAGTAAAGAAATGGTACTTTAAATATAACAACTGATAATGAAATAATTATTAATTTCGGGAAAAAAATTACCGGTAGATGATACTGTTTGTATATTCAAAAGTTGAATTAGACAAATTTTTTATTATGTTGCGAGTATCTTCCAGTTAATTGGTTGACTATATTACGGTTAAGGTTAATATGATAAATTTTTGTATGAAAAAAAAATTGAATATGCAATTCTTGAACCGATCCTCCTGATAATCAATTGAACCAAATTGAAATAATTAAATCGAAACAATTTTTTATTAATTGATTGAGATGTTATTAAAAAATATTATTTGTATAGGATAGTTTATTTACAGGTGAGCGAAAGATAAAAGAAATAAAATATTTGGGAACAAGCTGTCATTACCTGTAGAGGATATAAGTATAAGAATTGTTGGTTTGTTAATAAACAATGAAGACATTCATTCACGAATGAATGGGTAATGCGTTGGTGTAAAAACTTAAGAAGGGGAGACATTGAACAGTTATTAATTTTGTATTGAATAATTAATTAATTAATTAATTAATTAAATTTAGGTTTTAGGTTTGGAAGAGGGTCCACAGTTCCATATTAGTATTAAGAAAAGAGAAAGGGAAAAAGCTGTAATGTGAGCGGTGAGGAAGAAGAAGAATGGGTTAAGCGGTTGGGTTTTTATTGAGCATGATTTGTTGTGGCGACAGAAGCAGAGAGTGTGAAGTGTAACCACTCCCTCTCTCCGGAAAAAGACGAAAAACCAAAGCACAACCCACGCACACAAACACTACAAATTATTACACGGTCACGCCGTTACTTGCATGTGCCACTACCAATGCATAGAGGGAGAAACGGCACATAAAGTTGCCGTTGCTATCCACAGAGAACAAAACACAAGAAAAAAAAAAAAAAAAAAAAAAACAGAAGAGAGGACGATGAGGTTGTCCTTTACAGACTGTAGTTACTCGGTCGCCCCCACCAACCAACACTCTCCACCTGACCCCTCCCCTTCTCATTTTTCTCTATCTTTCTTTTATTTTTAAATAATTAATATAAAATATAAAATGTAAAATGTAAAATGTAAAATATCTTTCAATAATAATTAAAATAAAAACCAAACCCTACTCCTGCTACTACACTACACTTTCTCTCTGCTCTTCTTCCTCTATCTATCATCCAATGTTAATGTTGTTGATGTTAACTTCCTACCCCTAGGGTTCCTCTTTCTCTCTCTACCCCTTTCTCTTTCTTTCTCTCTCTCTTTCTGTAGATGAATAATTAAGGTGTCTCTGTCCCTCCTTCTCTTTCTCTTTCTGCTTCCATCCACATTGACTCCGATGAGTTCCCCACCCAACATCTTCATCTCGCTTCTTCTTCTTCTCTTCTTCACTATCTTCTCTGCTTCTTCCTCCGCCTCACTCTCCGAGCTCCGATCTCTCATGGAATTCAAGAAAGGGATAACGCAAGATCCGCAGAAGCTTCTGGACTCATGGGCGCCTGCGGCGGTGGCCGAGGCCACCGCCGCATGTCCGAAAACCTGGCAGGGTGTTGTTTGCGACGAGGAGTCCGGCAACGTCACCGGAATCGTCCTCGACCGCCTCCGCCTCGGCGGTGAGCTCAAGTTCCACACTCTACTCGACCTCAGGATGCTCAGAAACCTCTCTCTCTCCGGCAACGACTTCACCGGAAGGTTGCCTCCCACCCTGGGGTCGCTCTCCTCGCTGCAGCATTTGGATCTTTCGCAGAACAAGTTCTACGGCCCCATTCCCGCGCGGATCAACGACCTCTGGGGTCTCAATTACCTGAATTTGTCCAACAATCAGTTCAAGGGTGGCTTCCCCAGTGGCCTCTCCAACCTTCAGCAGCTCCGAGTTCTGGATTTGCATGCCAACGCTCTCTGGGCCGAAATTGGGGACGTTCTCTCTACGCTCCGGAATGTGGAGCATGTCGATTTGAGTCTTAACCAGTTCTTTGGCGGACTTTCCCTCGCGGTGGAGAATGTTTCGGGATTGGCCAACACAGTGCATTTTCTTAACCTCAGTTACAACAACTTGAACGGTCAATTCTTTAAGAACTCCACCATTAGCCTGTTTCGCAACTTGCAAGTTTTGGACTTGACTAATAATTCCATCACGGGGGAGCTTCCTTCTTTTGGCTCATTACCCGCACTTCGCGTTCTTAGGCTTCCACGGAACCAATTATTTGGCTCCGTGCCCGAGGAGTTGTTGCAGACTTCAGTGCCGCTGGAAGAATTGGATCTTAGCGTCAACGGGTTTACCGGTAACAGAATCTCGTTCTCAAGTTTTGTGGAGGCAAAATTGCCACTGTTTAAAGCTCTGGTTATGGGAATCAGATTCTTGAAATTTTATCACTTTAATATATATTTTTTTTGTTACATTGCGCCCTCTTACTGCTTGAACCTAAACGGGAAACCGGGAAGGTGAAAGTTGCGCGGGTGTGCATTTGATTGGGTGTTTGTGTGCATGCACATGCAGTGTTGTAATGTTAGATGTAGGAAAGGTGCATGCCTGAGAACCGCTTAGAATTTATTTTGCAAAGCGGTCGCTGGCTGTGAGCAGAAGCGGAAAGTTGTTTTAATGAAAGTTCAGGAGTTCTGTTTTGCATGTGCTTAAATGGCAACCATGATGCATGCAGCTAAAATCAATGTGTTTTTGTGAATAGGGAGATAGAAGGGAGGCCCGGTAGGAGATGGGAGCAGAGAGAGAGTATAAGATAGAAACGGAATGGTGCTTAACTCCAATACATTTTTTTGTATGAAACATTCTTTATGGATGGTCTTCCTTACCTCCAGTAAGGAACCATTGGTTTGACTTCTCTGCATCTTATGATACCTGGTATTTAGCTCACATTTTCTAGTGCAGTGATGACCAACGGTTGTAGAACCCGCGTGCTATATTTTCTCTCTCTATGAATTTAGTGTTTACTCTTGGCTTTTGCAAGTGGCTTTATTTTACTGACTATATCATTTAAAGCTTCTGTTTTTTTATTTTGCAATTGAATTTACTTGTTTCAAGTGTATATACCAATTTGGTTCGCAGGTGTCGAGCAATTTTGCTTGACCCTCTTTGAATTAATTAAATAAATGATAATTTATCATGGTTTATGAAGAATTTGAGAGAAATAAGACAGTAAACTCAGTAATCTGTTAATTAATTTACATTTCTTTGCTTGCGTACAGGCTCAATCCCAGTAATCAACTCTACAAGTTTAAATATTTTGAATCTTTCATCCAATAGTTTATCAGGATCCTTGCCAACTTCGTTGAGAAGATGTACTGTCATTGACATCAGCAGGAATATGTTATCTGGTGACATTTCTGTTATACAGAACTGGGAAGCCCCACTGGAGGTTATTAATCTGGGCTCAAACAAGCTGTCAGGATCCTTGCCTCCTACTTCAGGAACCTATTCAAAATTGTTTACCGTTGATTTAAGTTTAAATGAGCTCAAGGGATCCATTCCACGAGGTTTAGTTACTTCATCATCAGTGACAAGACTGAATCTTTCTGGAAATCAACTTACAGGGCAACTTCTGCTTCAAGGATCAGGAGCCAGTGAGTTACTCCTCATGCCTCCTTATCAACCAATGGAGTATCTTGATGTATCTAACAACTCATTAGAAGGTGCCTTGCCTTCTGAAATAGATAGGATGAGTGTGCTCAAACTGCTGAATGTGGCTAGGAATGAGTTTTCTGGACCGCTGCCAAATGAATTGAACAAACTTCTTTATTTGGAGTACCTTGATTTGTCTAACAACAAATTTTCTGGAAATATTCCTGATAAGCTTTCATCCAGCTTAACTGTATTTAACGTGTCCAATAACGATCTATCTGGTCGAGTTCCTGAAAATTTGCGGCATTTCTCTCCGTCATCCTTTCGCCCTGGAAATGGAAAGTTAATGATACCAAATGATTCTCCTGAGACTTCTTCGGTGCCTGATAACATTCCAAATAACGGTAGGCATCATAGTTCAAAGGGTAATATCAGGATAGCAATTATTCTTGCCTCCGTGGGTGCTGCTATAATGATTGCTTTTGTTTTATTGGCTTATCATCGAACACAGCTGAAAGAATTTCACGGAAGAAGTGAGTTCACTGGTCAAAATACCAGAAGAGATGTCAAGTTAGGAGGACTTTCGAGGTCTTCCCTCTTCAAGTTCAATACAAATGTTCAACCCCCAACAACTTCATTGAGCTTTTCAAATGACCACCTTCTGACTTCCAATTCGAGGTCACTCTCTGGTGGACAGTCAGAGTTTATAACTGAAATTTCTGAGCACGGCTTAACTCAGGGAATGGGGGCTACTAGTTCAGCATCTGTAAATCTTAATTTGATGGATAACCCTCCCACTTCATCTGGTAGGAAGTCTTCTCCTGGTTCCCCATTGTCGTCCTCACCCCGATTCATAGAGGCCTGTGAAAAGCCAGTGATGTTGGATGTTTACTCACCAGATCGGTTGGCTGGGGAATTGTTTTTCCTGGATACTTCCCTAGCATTTACTGCAGAGGAATTATCTCGAGCCCCAGCTGAAGTTCTTGGCAGAAGTAGCCATGGCACTTTATATAAAGCAACTTTAGACAGTGGTCATATGTTGACTGTAAAATGGTTACGGGTGGGTTTGGTGAAACATAAAAAGGAATTTGCTAGAGAAGTTAAAAGGATTGGTTCTATGAGGCATCCAAACATTGTCCCATTACTAGCATACTATTGGGGGCCTAGGGAACAAGAAAGACTTCTTTTAGCTGACTATATACATGGGGACAACTTGGCCCTTCATCTCTATGGTAATAGTTTGCTTTTATGTCAACATATCTCACTTCCATCCCTTAGATTTTCAATTGTTTGCCTTTTTCATGGATATTTTCCTTTGCTTGCGTTTATGTCCTATGGTCATTCATTGTGCTATATTTTTTAATTGTGAATGTTTTCCGTTTAGAAATTAGAATTACCTTCTGGACAGAACTTGGGTTTAGTACCTTAGGTGCTTTTAGTGTTTTTTTTTTTTATAAAAATTGGAGTTTTACCTCAGTATCCTTGCAAAAAATGTTGACGTTACTGATTGACATTTATTGTCTTGGTGAAGCTTTAATTTTAATTAGAGAAACGTCAAGAGTCAATAGCACTTAAGATGTAGCACTGAAGTTTTTTTTGGTTCCTTATACCTAAGCATCCAATGAAAAAATATTTCCTGAACTTGTGTATAAGAATCTTTGCGTGGATTTTGTGGCCTTGGCTTTCGTTGCCTCTTCAGGCTACTCCGGGTGTGGATATCATATAGCTTGTTCAAATTGGACCTGACTATAAAGTTTTGTTTCTTTTTCTTTTGAAATAATAAAAAAATGTTAAACAGCTCGATGCTGCCTTCAATCTTATCTGCCATCTGTCAATTTTCACCGCCTTCTCCCAATAACTGGCAGACAAAGGCTCATCTCGGATAGTGGTTTGAAACTCTTGCTGTTGTACTGGCTCCATGGCTACTTCTAGGTGTATTGTAGAGTTTTCCATGGTTATTCTAGGTGTATTGTAGAGTTTCAGCCTCCAGGGCTGTGGCTGTCTAAATGTTAGGGGTATTTTCTTTCGTCATTGTATCTTTGAGGTACAGCTTGTCAAACAGTTAGCAGCATAAACATGTTTAAAGCTCCCGAATTCTGTACTCAGGATTTTTTTACGTATGAGTTTTTTGTTAGTTGAATGTAATATAATGTATCTGTTTGCACAGAGAGCACACCCCGGAGATACTCCCCATTATCATTCAGCCAGAGAATAAGAGTTGCTGTTGATGTTGCACGATGTCTTCTATACCTTCATGACCGAGGACTTCCCCATGGAAATCTGAAGCCCACGAATATAGTGTTGGCAGGCCCTGATTTCAATGCTCGTCTTACTGACTATGGTCTGCATCGGCTGATGACACCGGCTGGTATTGCAGAGCAGATACTCAATCTTGGAGCACTTGGATACCGTGCTCCGGAACTTGTTACTGCATCCAAACCGGTTCCATCCTTTAAGGCGGATGTGTATGCTCTTGGTGTGATCCTAATGGAATTGTTGACAAGAAAAAGTGCAGGTGACATAATATCAGGGCAGTCAGGTGCTGTTGATCTTACAGATTGGGTTAGGCTGTGTGAGCGAGAAGGAAGGGTAATGGACTGTATTGACAGAGACATTGCAGGTGGGGAAGAATCCTCCAAAGAGATGGATGAACTGCTTGGAATATCTCTCAGGTGTATTCTCCCTGTAAATGAGAGGCCTAACATCAGACAAGTTTTTGACGATCTGTGTTCAATATCCGTTTGAAATTTTTGTACATGCGTCTGGGAATTAGTTTTTTATTTTTGGTTCCTCGACCCATTGTTGTTATTTTCTCATTCTTTGTATCCATCTTGTCTCTCCTCTTAATTGGTTTCTCGCCTTATTTTGGGCTGATCATTATATTCTTTTCTCCTATTTTTCTCTTTTATTAGAAAAACAAAACAGTATTTCTTGTAAAGCGACAATCATTGATTAATCGACAGTGTTTGTGTTTTGATTTGAAACGGAGATGTTTCAATTCTTTTCTGTTTCCCTCCAGTCTGAACTCCACTTTTTTGTACCTTTTCTTTTATGTTTTCTCGTTGAAGTCGTCGAAAAGTGAATATTCGTTGTTAAACTCTGCCGATTGGATGATGGTGAATCAGCCATTTCCTGACCAATACAGTCGAACAGGTAAGTTTTGTCTTTATTTATTTGATAATAAGAATCATCGCATGTGCAGTTAGTTATGGAAAGTCTTCGGTGACACTCTCAGGAATTGATTTTTCAACATTGCGCATGTTTTCTTTGGACCATAATTTACGCATATTGCAGTCAATCACGCGTAATTCAAACATTGATAAGTGAATATATATTCAAATTTTCTAACAATCATTGATTAAAAACGGTAGTCAAAATATATTAGTATCAGTGTTTGTTCTTAATTCAGTAGACTATATTTTATATAGGTCTAAAAGACTTTTTGGTCCATTTATTCAATTTGATTCCTCAGTCTCTTTTTGGTATTGATGCTATTTAAAAGATGACAAGGTGAGAGTGTAATAATGACTTGGCATTGTAAATATTCATGTTTTTTTTGTTTTTTTTTTCTGGAGTTATCCCATTGGCATGTGTTTGTCATTTCTCCTCCACCCCTTTCGGATACACAACCACCACCACCGACGCCTAACAAGGTCTGATTGTAGTGGAACTAAACTACAAACTCAAGATGAAATTTTTTGTTACAAATTTACCTCTGAAAAGGGTTTACCCCATCCAAACAAGAGGGACCCAGAACTCAAGTTAAGAAGGATCATACTCATACTTAAATGCTCCTGACCTCAGTAATTCTCTTGGTCTCTTATTGTAGTTTTGTCTGTCCCATTTCTTCAGCTTTCCAATTTAAATTTCTTCATTAAACTAAATCCAGAATTACATTCTCAACCGGAAGGCATTATTTAATTACATTGGAACCAACAGTTTCATTACAAGCAACAAAATGCGGCAAAAACCACAATTTCTATCCTAAGAAAGCTGTAGTAATTGATCTGACATATTGCCCATTTAGAAAGTCTTGATTAAAAGTGCAAATACTAAACAAATGCTACACATAACACAGACACAAACATGGGAGAAAACTTAGTACTCCTAGGTCCAAAGGGCATGCTCTTACTGAACTCCATCTGTGTAATGAGGGCTATCTGCGTCCAAAATGTCACTCCCAGCTAAACTGATATCTTCTTGCTTGCAACCTCCCACAACACAAGACACTTTGGATCCTTCACCCTCCCAAACTGAATCAGGAAATTTCACCTTGAGATTGCAGTCTAGTTCCACTGCAATCAGACATTTTTAGGTGCCGGTGGTGGTGGTGGTGGTTGTGCGTCGAACAGGAGTGGAGGACAAGGCGCGTGAAGGCCACATTGATAAAAAAAAGTGGCATTCAATATTTACAATGTCATGTCGTTGTTTATACTGTCACAGCATCACCTTTGAACAACATTAACACCATTTTAACACAAGGACCATGTTGACTCCTTCTAAATAAAATGGAGACTGAATTCAGAACAAAAAAAATCAAAAGATCACATGGAATAAATCGCAACAAATAATGAGACAAAAAATCTATTAAACCTTTTATATATTTCATTTAAAAGAAAATATATAATTGAGTCAAATAGTACAAGTTTAAAGACTAAATTTATATGTAGAAACCAGTTTTCGACTTTTTTTATTGACAAAAATTTTATACATCTTTTTAAGAAATAAAAGTAAAAAGAAAAAAATAGATTTTTTTTTCAAAAGTTAACATTATTTTGTAAAAATCCTTTCATATAACTTTTTAAGTTTTTTTTTTCAGTTTATATGTGAGAAAAAAAAAACAGTTTAAGGTATTATTTTGCATAATATCGTTTAGCTAAATGCTTTGAGACATTATATGAAGTAACTACTAAAACATGTACAAGTAGGTAATACAACGTTGAATAAAAGATAACATCTAAATATATCAATAACTAAATAATATAACTTTTCTCTGAAAAGTTATCATCACCACAAATAATTAATGGATCATACTTGCAGTTAGCTAGGAATATTTGTATTAAGGATTGATTTTAAAGAGATAATTAAGAATTATGTATTTGAGTTGTAATTAAGGATTGATTAGTGAAATCTATAAGTAGTTTTTTTTTTAAAAAAAATTAGATGTAATCCTAAATTTTTGAATAAACTAATATAAAATTTTTGTGTCGTTCTTATTGGATGATAGATGATTTATTGTTAATAAAAAAGTTTTTCTGACTCTATTCAACTACACTTTTAGAATCATTTGTTTTCTCTAGTAGCAACGATTTTTTAAAAGAAATAACAAATAAAGTTGTCACGGTGACAAATTTAAAATAATAAAATTATGAAGTAATGTATCTTTTTTAAAATTACCTCATGAGAATCATTTGATTTAAAAGATTACAAAATTCATGATAATACTTAAGTAGTCTTGTCTCATAATCTAACCACACCGGACAACTTGTAATCTATATATTTTAATAATAACAAATAATTATCAAGTTTCAAAATACTAAAACTTAACTAAGATATATTCAAATTAAAAATAAATATAATTTAATTTTGTCAATTAAACTAAAGCACTGAAAAAAACTTAAGGAATTTGTTTTTCTATAGTAAAAAATAACAAATAGTTTAATGTACATACCTCCATACTAAGATTTAACAACATTTGACAACATAAGATTTTTAGGATGCATCTATTTTCCTAATTGTTAAAAATAATAAAATCTATAAAAAGCAATAACAAATCCATCAAAAGTTTTAACAAAGTAAACCCAACATCCAATTTGTTATAATTTGAAAGAATATTATATTTAAAGATCAATGTTAAAATAATAAAACTATTTTCACTTATTTGATGTGTTATTGTTTTTTGCTAATTAAAAAAATATTTTAATATGAAAAAAGTAACTTTTAACCACTATTTTATTCTTTCAGACATAATACCTCACATATGAAAGAAAATATACAATCTATAATTCATGAATACAATTTACATTTTCTCAATATTTTTTTTCTTAACGTATATTTTTAAATAAGAATATTGATTATCTCTCTACTATCTAAGATTTGAAAATCATGACAAGATTTGCTTTAATGATCAAAATCAAATATTGAATATACAATAAATGCAACTCTTCTATGCAAACAAGTCTTCATGAATTCCCTAAGCACATACAATAGTATAAGTTGTCAACCATCTAGTCTTTGGAAGAAACACAATGTCATACTCTTAGACTAGTGAAGTTAGTTGATATGTGTTTTAATTTTTTATGCATGCATATTCAATTTAGTTCGTTTACATATATGATTGCATTATTTGGTTTATTTTATTGTAAATTGTCATTATTTTATATTACACTTTTGATTTTGTGTTGTTTCTTGTAAATAAATATTTCAGGAACACAAAATATAATTTTGGAGGAAAGATGAAAAGCTAACATTAAATTTGAAATCAAATGGATTGAGAAAAAGTTTGTTTAGAAGAATTCACAGGCTAAATTGTGAATGGTCTCATGTTGGTGAAAACACTTCAGAAGAAAGATTTAAGGTCAGGAAAAAACACTAAGCATGAAGAACAATTATTATTATTTATTTTTGTATTTTAACGTGTGGGTTTGACTCAATTTATGAGAAAGAATTAAAAGGATGAGAGTAGGGTAGAGAGAGGAGGACTTCTTTTCTGGAGAACAATTAGACATTAGAGAAAAAAGGCTAATAGTGAGAGACAAAGGCTACTCTTATGCATCCAGCTGTTTCAGAAATAATATGAATTAGAGAATTGATTTAGTATAATGAATTATATGTTTTGATTCTTCTTTATTGATGTTAAGTTATTCTAATTAGCCTAGTGTTTTTATCTCTGTTATACTTATCTATTTATCTATAAACAATTTAGAACTTGGAAGATTGAGATTTGTTTGTGATTAGAGATAGAATAAATTAAGTTTTGTTATAGTTAAAAAAATTGGGCGTGCTTATTAGTTTTAATTTGAGATTGTGATTGTAGTGTACAACTTTACTTATCTAAGGAATTAGAAGTAAGCAACTTTTAACTTAAATGGGTACTTAAAATACTTGCATCAACTAAAAATATATAAGAATGTGAAATCAATTCTTTAACATTCCTTTATAGTAATTCAATTTGTTATTTATAATTGTAGTTATTTTTGAATTTTTGAATTTTATAATTAATCGTTAATATTCTAAATTATAAATATCTCAAATTTAATGTTTATCAGTAAAATAATTTTCAACAATTTTTAATTCTTGTGAATAATAATTTTATTACTACAAGTAACTATTAATACATTTGCAAAACACCAAATGTACAATAAATTTTTAACGTTGTTACTAGAAAGAATAGACGTAATGCGAGGAGAAGAATAAAAGATAAAGCAAAGTAGTACTACTACCTAGAGAAAAAGAGCCAAACCATCAAGAAAATGTAGTCTATTAAAGAAGAACAAGAGTTACCAATGGCGAAAGAAGTGAGAAGGATGTTATAAGACTATCTTATGTGTGATCCTAATTGTTACATAAGAAATATTCTACGACCTCTTATTCAGGCCAATCATTTGAAATTAAGCATGTGCTTTTAAAAGTCATTTTGCAAAATCATAATACAAAGAAATACTTGACCAAATTTGTTAATAATTATAACACTTATTTTTCTTTATTAACTTAATTTTTCTTTTTCTATAATTAGATGCTCTATAAATAAAATAGATAATAACACTGTTAGACAATCTTTATTGTGGATGATATCAATTGTCGCGTAACGAAAGCCAAATGGGTCAAGTCATGATTGAATCGTGGTGTTTGGGCCGCTACGCTTTTAAGTAGAAAAAATGACTATAGTTTTTGGTCTAGTAGTAAGTGTTCAATCTAACAATTGGTATTAGAGCTAAGGTCACAAGTTTGATTTTCAGTGGAAAAACTGCAGAGAGAGAGGTTGTTGTGTGTGTCATCATTTGTCCCGTGACGGAGGTCAGGTGGGCTAAGTCACAATCGAATCATGACACTTAATCTAGAAACTATACTATTAGACAATTCATAATAGATACTTATTTACAACATTTGTATTCAAATGCAAACATATTTGCTTTGAACACTTATTCTTACAAAACTTTTGGGCGTAGAGAAAATTTGGCAGAGTTTGAACACTTGCAAACAATGGCTCTTGTTATTGTTCTTATCTTTGAAACATGTCTTTATATAGACACTTAGAGAAAGTAGTCATTGCAATTCATTGTCGGGTGGTTGAGTAGGTTTGAGCTCATTTTGAATATCATCCTCTTTAAGCATTGAATGCGCTTTATGCAACGTTGATTGTTCTTCTCTTCCTGATGTAACATCCTTAATAGTTTGTAGTACTTATCTCTCTCAATTGCATAATTTTTTACACCAAAACTAAGGTAAAAGTGCACACTTTAATAGGCAAATAACTGGGTCAGAGTTAATATATGCTTGTATCAGAATAGTTAGTAACAATGTAGCTTTGACTTCATTTTCAAAAAATCTTTGATGCATATAGATCATCTTAGTGATAGATGGTGAAGACATTCCTTGCAATACATAATTAAGCTTATCAGATCATCAAACAAAGTAAAAAATCTACAGAATGTTATATAGTCTGTTAGACGATACACTTGCATTCTACATTATCTACTCTTTTAATAGTTAAATGTTAATTAATAAATTATACAAGTTTTAGTTTAAGTTAAAAAAAATATTTATTTGTATTTTATTCCTCTTATTATGTTAACTCTTTTAAGTAATTTTAAAATATTTTCAGATTTCTCTTTTGGTTTCTCAATTTATTTTATTATAACCAACCAATATGTTCTTCTCTATCATATGGTGAATATCCTCTTAAATAATTAATAAAAGGGATTTAATACATATCATTCCTTAACAATCAAGGTTATGGGCCACATGTTTCAACTTAACAAACATGTGAGTTGTAGAACTCAAAGTGTTTAATTTATTAAGTACCCAATTTAAAAAATATTTTATTTTCAAAACAAAATTCAATAATATGTTTAGTATTCTGAAAAGTGTTTTTATGTTATCTTTTCATGCTTTTATAAAGAATAATTTTGTTCAAGTAATGAAGTAATGTAGAAACAAGAGTGAGATAAAGGACCATCAAAATATGTGATTTAAGTATAAATGCATAAAAAAAAACATATAACCACTTATAACAGGTCAAATCTGGTTTGCAAATTAGAGATAACCTACCAATTAAGTTAGTGAAATGCATTAATATCATTTAATGCACAATGAAGATTCCCTCTATCCTCATCAAACACTAAATAATATCTTCTCAAGCAAGACTCAAGATGGAGCGTCACTAGAGTTAGTCAGAATGTCTCTTGACATCTCTCACAACTATTATATTTGAATAAAACTGAAATATACAGTAGAACTTCTCCACCTAATGACTTGACATTGTTGAGCTCAAACAAAGCTAAGCTTCATCAAGAGTAGTCACATCCGTGGAACTTTCCTTCAGACCTCACTCTCTCTTCTAGCTGGATGAATGAATTATGCCTACAACATTGTTGGTGTGGTACACATGTGAGAAAACTGCCATCCTCTGATACAATTTCTAAGTTCTAACAATGAAAGTGGTCCAGTTGGTCAAAGACAACTCACACAATAAGTCCAATAATTTTTGCTAAACTGTCTCTCACAATTTGTCTTGAAGTAGCTGTTCGGTCCATTTATACAACATTATTTTAGTATGTTCCTGCTATTTTGAGACTCAAAATTTAGGTTAGGGACAGATAGAGGCGTAGACCTTGTTTTTTTTTTTTTTTTTTTTTTTTTTTTTTTTTTTTTGACTTTGGAAGAACATAGGTTATGAAGAGGGTAAATTATACAAGAAGAACTGTTTCTATTCTATCTTTTATACTTCTAATTGAAGAAGAAATCAGACTTACAAAATCAGCAAATCACATCTAATTCATTCTAAATTTCAATAGCTAAACTTATACTTTGAACACGTAATCTTGAAAATATAAAAGTAAAACTATCAGTGCATACAAATTACATAATATAATATTATGTTATTATATAATATTATACGGGCTTATCTTACTAATCCACATAGGGGCATTTCCTTCAGTATATTCATACATTCTTCCTGTGTTGAATTGAATAAATAAAAATTACATACAATTCAAAATACATTTAGGATCTAAAAATGTTGATTAAACAATTTAAAATATATTTCTGAACTGTGTAATTAAAAAGATATTTTACATTGTACAATTCATAATATGTTTTTGTTTTTTCGTAATTTAATAAGACATTTTGAATTGTATAATCCATAATATATTTATGAATTTAAAAATACATTATAGATTATGTAATTCAAAAATATTAAAAATTTACTATAAATTACATAATTTGAAATTTATTTTTAAATTATAAAATTTAAAATATATTTTAGATTATACAATTAAAAATATATTCTGGATTAAGTAAACTAAAAATTTAAAAATGTATTCTTAATTATTTAATTTACAATACATTTTCAGATTATATAATAAAATATATTTTTAAATCTCAAAATATATTCTCAATAGTGTAATCTGAAAAATGTTTCCGAATTTCACGATATAAAAATGTAAAGTATGGATATTTTATACCTTCCGAACATCACATGAAGTTGCAGAAAGAAACATCCGTCCAAATACCTTCTATTTATCTGAAGACACTTTTTTGCACCAAAACGTTCAGACATTTCTTTTGGGAGAAAAAAATATGAAATAGCCCATCTGGTCTGGAGTTTTTTTTATTATGAGGTTTACTCTTATAGTCATATAAGAGTCCAGTCATCTTAATCAAATTACTTCTTAATTTTTTAAACTATGTCCTTTATTTTGAACTAACTAAAGAGTAAACAATTATTAATTTGTTTTTGATTCTTAAAAAATTATTTATTATTTGATTACTGGATTTTAATTTATAATCCTAATAAATGAGATACTTTTCTCACATTTTATTACTTTGGGGCTATCCTAACACTTCAATGTTTTCAAATTAAACAAAGTATACATCTCTCCTTTTATATTTGCTTAAATTATATTTATTTTCTTTTATTTTAAAAGTTACACAAAATTCCTTGAGATGTTAGTATATATTACAATGTGCCTAAGTATCTTATTGGTGGTAAACAGTAACAAACAAATCTCTCAACTATAATTTTTTATAGCTTCTAAAGCTATCCAAGTTAACTTTAAAGTCTGTATCATCACTTTAAAATTTGGCTTAAATGTATTTTTTTTCTCATATCTTATTATTTAGTTTTAGTTTGGTTCCTTAAATTTATAATATTTTATTTTTCTATCCATAAAATGTCTCTATTCTGCAAACTTAATTTCTGGTAAGTGTTGATAAGTGAAATAACAATCCCAAGAGCTTACAAAAATAAAAAGGATAAATTAGTGTTCAAATATGTATTAATTAATCCATTAAAACACAATTGAATAGACTTAATTAGCTATTAATATATTAAACTTAGTTTAATTCATTAAATTGCTTCTTGATGTTTATCAAAACTTACCAAAAGAAAATTTAACAAAAAAAAATGATTTATCATAAATCAATGCCTTGAAGTTCGATATCTCTTCTCTTATTAACAAAAATAGTTTTACCAGAAATATCCATAGTGGAAAAGGGCAAATAAGGTGATCTTGTTCTAAATCCTTCTTTTACATTAAGTACTTCTTGATATTAGGGATTATGTGAAGGAGTATTGCGTGCTCTATAAGTTTCTTGTTACATTAAGTACTTCTTGATATTGGTATTAGGGATTAAAAAAGTTATTGTTATTTTTCGTAAGTACTTCTTGATATTGGTATTAGGGATTAAAAAAGTTATTGTTATTTTTCGTAATTTGTGTGTAAGTGTTTGTGAACTTTTGAAAGTCTAGTAGAAGCAAGATCTTTTTTTTTTTTTTTTATTAGAAATCTAGATATAATTGTTTAAGGTTAAAGTAAATCAATATAAAACCATGAGTGGTTTTTCTTTCTTTCTTTTCGTCTTTTAAAACTCGAGTAGATTGAAAATTGGAATTTATTTTTAAATTTTGATAAAAAATTTTAGTTGGTGTTTAAAATTTGATTACAGATAACTATCTATAGATTTTTTTTAAATAATATTAATAGTTAATATTATTATTTATATTATTATTAATATTATAATTATTATTAATACCGTTTATGTTATTAACATGATAAATAATAATAATAATATTATTAAAATTAATATTTTTATTTTTATTTATTGTTATTTTTATTATTAATAATGTTATTATTAATATTATTATTCATATCACTAATATTATTTTAATATTATCATTAATACTATTATTATTATTATTAATATTATCAATATTTTATTAATTTTTTTAATATTATTAGCCTTACAGTATGATATGAGCCTCAATCAAGTGATATACTCTCCCTTCAAAAACAATTTCAAACTAGAGATGTTTTATTAGACTCCTTAAAACAAAGTATTCAGAACGCTTAATTGAGAATGAAAAATCCAAGCAGATCATTATAGAAGGGAGATCGAATATAACATGGGCGATTTCGTCTATGTAAAATTGCAACCCTATAGACAACACTCTTTATTTAATCCGAAACAAAAAATTATCTATGCACTACTTCGGTCCTTTTACAATTATAGAACGCATTGGACCATTGGCTTATAAGTTACTTCTTCCTTCATCTTCTCATATTCATCCTCCTATTTTTCATGTGTCTATCTTGAAGAAATGTGAAGGTCCACCTCAACTTGCTTTCCTTCTAGAACCCCTTATCCTGAACGATAAAGGTTATCCCTTACAACCTCAATATCTCTTGAGGAATCGTATGATTAAGAAAAACGCTCAATGGCAAGAGGAGGTTTTGTTTCAATGACAAGGATGACGACTGAGAAAGCCACTTGGGAGCATTTCTCTAGCATACAACGCCAATATCCTCACTTTAACCTTGAAGACAAGGTTCTATTCAATGAAGGGCAGGGGAAGGAGACACGTGGCAATGAATTCACTTAAAAAGCAAGAGGATTGAAGAAATTGGGGTGTGATGCATTGTGAGTACCGTTATGCTAAATCTTTCATTTTTTGTCTTTGGATTCTTCTATCTCATTTTGTTCTTCGTTGAACTTCTGGTATTCCATCCTACAAATGCAATTGAGTCACTATCAATAAGGACTAGGTGTTGCTCATCGTTTTTTAGGTGACTATTATAGGATAATACTAATTAAATTCTCTAGTTGATGCACAAGAAGAACTATTCTGTTATAGAATTTGTAGAATTTTGGAAATATCCATATTGATATCTTCTCTATATATATCATATTATCCTTACTAATAATAATAATATAACCATAATAATAATAATTATTATTATTATTAATAATAATCAAAATATGACTATAAAGTTGATTTAGTGTAATGGTTGTAACTTTTATATTTCATCAATTTTTCTCAATAATTCTTCCTCATCCTTTGGTGCATGAATTGCTAACTTGCACTTCTTTGATGTGTTGTGTTGCTATGCTGTCTCATTTCGTGTAAACGTGTTCTTCTCCCTTTTCCCTTTACTTGACTCTCCCTTAAAAAATCTTCTTACTCTGAGAAAATCTTTGATTTACTCTTCCCTGCTTTTTCCTTTACCATTGCTCTGAGCTTCTCCTTAAAGTGTAATATGCCCTGTGTTTTTGCCATTCGCTTTCTCCCCTTCCCTGTTTTGATATCCCTTTCTATTATTTTTCTGACCTACAGTGCCCTTAACTAGCTCGTGCTCGTCCCTAGCTTCCTGATTTTTGCTTTGTGGAGTCCTAACTCTGAAGATGGAGTGTTTTCTTCCTGTGCATCTCTATATTACATCATTGTCTTTTAGATAATTCTCTGAACCCACGTGGACTTTTACTTGTGACTTTGGGTTGATGCCATGAGCCTCGTTTACAACACAATTGTTGCTCACTATGGCAGCCCGATCCATCTCATTGAAGAGTGTGTTCTTTGACTCGTCCACCTTTAACATAGCCATTGATTTTGTACTCTTCACTGCTCCATAACTTACCTCATTCATGTCTACCTTTGCATTTTTCGTAGGCACGAACTTGTTTACCAATGATGTTACCTTTTTTGTAGTCCCCTTACAAGGGTCCATTGTACTCACCACGTCTATCAGTTGGTCCGCCTTGTCTTGTCATTGTAGGCTCTCTCCATTTATTAAAAACAATCACTGGTAGATCATGCACATGCATCGTAACACACCTTTAATTATAACTTATGTTATCCCTTAATTATTTGTCATCCTGTACATATCTTTCTTTATCTTTCCATTACAATTATTCATAAACAAATTCTTTTGCAATTTATATATATATATATATATATATATATATTTATACATATTTTTATGATATATGTGCTTAATATATAAAAATTATATTTCTCTATATGGTATCTGAGCTACAAGTTTAACTGGCCAATTTCTATCTTATTAGTGACCATTACTATTTCTTTCGCTTTCTCTTTTGTGGAACTTGTCACAACAACTCAACTACTCATTAAATTATCTTCCTCAAATTACCCCACTTGGTACAAGTAAGTTACTCTATTGTTGATTGCAATTAATGTACTTGGTTATGTTTCTGGCATCCTTCCATGTCTTTTAAAAAGTGTCTTTCCTCCATCACCAAAGGTGACTCCGATGTTTGTGACTATTTGCGCTCTATTCGCTTCGTAGCTGATGAGCTTACACTTATTGGTCATTCTGTTGATGATCTTGATCCCTTCTAATTCTCAAGCACGTAACTATTTCTCTAACTCTCACCTTATTTATCAATATTGTAATCGTCGTGGCTAAGACTTGCTACAAATTACATGACTATCCTTTTAATAATTCTCATCGTCAAACGAATTAGGTTAACAATGATTCTAGCAACAAACCATCTTAGCTTTTAGATTCTGGCAGATCATGTCGCTCAGGATCTTGCTAATCTCACTTTAGTCCATGATTATACTGGTAATAATAAACTTGTGGTTGAATGGTAAGGGACTCACCATCACTCATAGTGGTTCAACTTCTCTTCCCACCTCCTCCTCCCCACTTCACTTAAGTAATGTTCTTTAAATTCCTAACATATCTCAAAATTTTCTTTTTGTTTCCCAATTATGTCAAAGCAACTTTGTATCAATTGAATTTTTCCCATGGCGTTTTCAAGTCAAGAATTTGAGCATAGGGTGATCCTATTATGCGAAAAAAATGAAAACAATGTGTACAAGATTTCTTGCCTACCTCCTCATCCTCAATCTCATTATATCCACTACCACACCTCCATTTTCACCTGACACAGTCGCTTAGGGCATCCTACTTCTCGCATCCTTCATTATTCACTTAAGGTCAATGTCATTCCATTTTATTCATCACCTATTCAATGTTCAGATTGTTTAGCGAATAAAAGTCATCAATTGTCCTTTTCTAGGTCCATTTTGTCTAGTAGTCAAGTCTTAGAATTGATTCATTTAGATGTCTAGGGTTCTACACCTTCATCTTTAATAAATGGTTATTTTTATTATGTCATTTTTATTTATCACTTTTCAAAATATGTGTGGTTTTATCCCATTAAACATAAATATGATGTTTCTCACATTTTTCTAATTTTTAAATCATTTATTGAAAATCAATTAAATACCAAATTTAAAACCTTTTATCAGACAATGTGGTGAATATCTTAAATTGAGGTCTTTCTTTCAAACTCATGGAATAATATACTTAACAAATCTTCCTTATACCCAAGAACACAATGGGCTTTCTGAAAGAAAACACTGTCATTTGGTTGAAATTGCTTGTTGTCTTCTCCACCATGCTTCCTTACCCACCTTATTTTGGTCTTATACTCTTGAAATTGTAGCCTATCTTATAAATTGCATGCACACACCTGGTTTAAACATGAAGTCACCTCTCAAGTCCTTATTTCACTCCTTACCAAATTATTCTAAATTACGTACCTTTAGATGTCTCTGTTTTCCTTAGTTGGCTCCGTACGTTCACAATAAACTTCTCCCAAAATCTCAACCATGCGTCTTCTTAGGCTACAACTCATGATCTCAAGTCTACTGCTGGCTATCTTATTTATATGGGATTTTATGTCATCTCTTGGTCCTCTAAGAAGCAACCCATGATTGCTAAATCTTCAACGGAGGCTGAATATCATACTATAGCAACCACTACCACTGAACTGATGTGGTTACGAGAACTACTAAAGGAGCTTGGTCATCCAATCATCAAGATGACGCAATTGTTTTTCGATAATATTGGAACTACCTACCTCTGTGTCAATCATGTGTTCCATACTCGCATGAAATATCTTGCCATTGACTATCATTTTGTTCGCGACTTGGTTGTTTTTAAAGAACTTTAAGTGTCTCATGTGCCAACAAGTCATCAACTAGCTGATCTACTTACCAAGCCTCTGTCTCACTCTCACCATACATTTCTTCTAGACAAGATTAACATTTGATCTCCCTCCTCCATCTTACGAGGGCGTGTAGACTTTCTCTCTTTTCATCATAAATAATCAGTAGCAGATCATGTACATACATTGTAACACACACTTAATTATAACTTATGTTATCCTTTAATTATAGTTTATATTATCCTTTAATTATTTGTCATCCTATATCTGTATTTTTCCATTACAATTATCCTAAAACAAATCCTTTTGTAATTCATATATATATGATATATGATATATGTATCGTATTTCTCTATAGTCGTGGGGTATATTGATTACAATTTTCTGGTGAGTTTACCGTCTTATTCTCCTCGAATCTAACTTCTAGCATATTCATTATATCTCCCATGTCTGAACACTCCGATTCTGAGCTGGCCATTTCCTTTGACCCTCTTGAAGAGCAACTATCAGAACACATGTAGTCCTTAAATCTGCATGTATAGGTGTATCATTTCCTTTGAATACATCTTCTTCCAGAACTACTTCGCACTGTTCCGTTGATTTTTATGTCCGTACACCTCCATACTTGACACCCTATAGGTAGCCTTACTCTCGACCGAGCATACTCCAATTTCTCCGAATTTTGTGTGACTTCATCAATTGATACAAGTGTCTGTATTGGTGCTACCAGAAAGTGGTAGCTCCGAGCATCTTGCACATACCAGCTTATTATTAACATATTCTCTTGAAGATTAGGGTACTATTGACTCAAATATAGTTTCAAACCATTTCTTATTAGCTTTTATAATGTGCATATCCTCTCCATTTTGGCTTGTGATTAACCGCCGACGTAACTTTGATTCAATCACTTCGTTTCTGCATCTTTTACCACGAGTTTCACACTTTTCAATATATCCTCTTTGCTAGTGTTGATCTTTCTTGTTTTGAGCGGAATATGTTTCGTGGTCCATTTTCTTCCTCTAAAATATCTTATTTAAAGCTTTTCTGTCCAAGTTTGATTCATTCCTCCTATAGGCACTTTCCTTTCATTTAAACCATGGACTATTAACATGCAACTTTTCATATTGTGATTTGTGGCAATTTCCTTTACAAGCTTCCCCATGTTTTGAACATCGAAGTATCCCACGAAACTATACCTATTATTCCTTTTATTCAATTTCCTGGAGGTAAACACCTCTTTCATTCTCTCCCACCCACCAGTGGAATATTTTCTACATATTCTCTAAAGTTATTTGAAATGTTGAAGAAAAATTAGGTCGTTACAGGTTGAAACGTATTGTTCCTCTTCTCTCCTCCCTCTCCATCGTTCCATGTGTGTTACCTCACTTCGAAGCGTGTTGCAGCTGTGGTATGTAACAATAAATCAACTTAGATTACTAATTTTAGTTTGTGACAATAAGATCTATAATGGTACGGGTTTTAAATTGAATTACTTCATTGAGAATGCATCTAGTACTTAGCAAATTTAATCAAATAGAATTAATAAATTTTTCAAACGATCTTTCTTTTCAAGACATTTTATGATTACGCACAAGTATATTAGTTTTTCTCCTGTTCTATAGGAAACAACAGTCAATGTTGTAAAATTAGGACCAGACATTAATTTAGTTAGAATAGTAAAGGAATAATTCAATCAATGAATCACTAATTGCAAAACATGAACAGGAATTGTTATAACATTAAATATATAATTTTATATAATAGATACAGTATAACATTCATTTTTGTAAAACATTTACCAAAATGATGTTTTGGTGTATGGTATTATTACTCTTAAATAACCTATAGAACACGGATTCATTTCCTTTCTCAGACATAATATATTCAATTCTCCTTTTTCAACTTTTAGTAGCCTATAAGACCCTAAAAATAATGTAAATTTGGGGATGAAATTTACAATGGTTCATAAGACCCTAGCTAACCTAACCCTGCCTTATATTAGAAGAAGAAGCTTCAATATAATTTTTTTTTATAGGCAATGATTTTGTGTGTGTGATGTCATATTAGATGGGTGCTAGTTGGGTAAGACAAAGTATAGATCAAACAGAAATTAAATAATAAGAAAGGACCAGATGAGTATTTTATCCTTAAAATTTTAATAGACGAAATCATATTTTAAATACTCATATTATTGACTCACTCAACCAATTTCTTTTCTTCTACAACTTTAAATTTGGTATTAAATAGAAACTTAAATCTAATTGCTGATAATATTAATAGCTATGGAAAATTAAAAAAAATTAACCCTAAAAAGTTCATTTTCATTAAAATATGGGTTAATTATGATAACCATACACTTCTAAATGAGACAGATTGAGTTGGAACTAATACTAGAGATATGAAGAAAGAAAAACATAGAGTGAGAAAATAATAAATGAATTGATCGAATAAGTGTAGTATGATAGAAAGAAAACGTGGGAGAAAAAAAAAAGTAAAATTTAAATGAAAGAAAATGCATGTTTATAACTTTTGTTAAATAAACTAAATATATGATGTATTTATCTTCTAAATAAGGACATATAAATTTTAAAATAAGAGGAAAAAAATACAATTTAAGTATTTTAAAAGAAAGGAGAATATAATTTAATTTATTAAGTCATTGTTTTATCCTTCAGATGTGTAATCATATTTCTAAGTGTTGATATTCGACTTTGACTAAAAATATTCTCAAGGAGTCCATATTCATGCGGCAGAACGCATAATTTTTATATTCCTCTTAAAATTCATGGCTCAAGGAAAATTCTGCTCACTGATATGATGAACTAATTGCGAAGAAATATTATACATAGATGGTTTATCCTTAACTGCATGTATTCAAGCTACACACGTGACACTCTTCAAACACTGAAAAAACAAAGAAGAAAATTTGAGGCATGCAGAAATTTTGATACCAACCCCGAATCCTCATCTGAAGCAAATAGAGAGTGAAGAGAAAGAGGGCAATAGTAGAATGTCCTAAGACAGAAGGTGTTTGACAGTGACACTAGAAATAAGAAGACGTGTTCAGGGTGAGGGTCAGGGCCAGCATTCCTTTGACAAGACTTTCATGTGTATTATTATTGACCCTTTTAAGCTTTGAATTTTAAAACGAATGAATGTTCTATATATGATGGCTTGGTGCTTATTAAATGTTAGAAAAAGATATTAAGTAGCATTAAGTAGAGAGAATCTGTGTGGTGAGTACCCCAACCAATGCACGAGTTGGCCAACCTGAATGGTAGTGGGGTGGTGGGTTCTGGGTTTTGGTGCAGTGATGCAGAATGAGGATGGAGTTTTTTAGTATTGTGAAGTTAGGTTGGCGGTGAGAGGACAACGGAGCGAATTGTAAGCCTCAAAATACGGGTCAAACAAGAATGGATGGTGCCACTCCCTTAGAGTCTAAGCATTCCTTTTACGTAATTTAATACCACCACTCCAAATACACTCTTCTCTTCTCTCCTTTCCCTCTCTTTCACCACCCACTTTGATAGAACATTTCTCAAAATCCTAGCACCCCAAAAAAAAAAAAGGAATAGTCATTACCTTGGTAACTCTACTTATGGTCTCATTCCAGCAAATAAAGATTTATATATTGAGTGACAGTCATTGATCAGAGCCAGCTTGACTTGTACTAATCTCTGCGTAATCTAACTTAAGTGCCTTTTTATGGTAAAGTGCAATATTATTTACTGCTATGTGGACTATAAGTGACTCTTCTGTCTCACATGATTATCTCAAGTTAAATGATTCTAGACTTTACATCAAATGTATGCTGTTGAAAGGTGAGTTTTTGGTTTCTTTGTATTAAGTTAAGGTGTCCTTCAAGGGAAAATGCATATATGCCATTTGGGTGAAGGACAAATTTAGTTAAGCAGTTAACTGTCTCAGTCATCCACAAGGAATTAAAATGAGAAATTGTAATGTTAGATTCTTAAATGAGAAAATGATTTTCCCATATGGAAGCTTGGGTGAAATGTCCAATATCATCATACCTCTACATCAAATTATCAATCACACAATTGACAAAAGTCATTTTCTCCTCAAGATTATCAACTTATCTTGAAAGGTGTCCAATCTTTTTCCTTATTGCAGTGACAATATTAATTCAGGAGGAATCGTTTTCAGCTGAGTTAAAAGTTTGGAAGCAATTTCATAATCATGAAATTAAGGAACGAACAAGTGTGTGTTTCTAATAAATCTGATGATGGTTGTTGTATATGTGTTCCCTTTAAAGATTGCCCTTATTTTCTTCATGCTGAATGTGGTGTCCCTGAGGGCTATTTCTATACTTTTTTGTCCACCATTTTCCCAACTTGAAGTTTTTCGACTTACAAAGAACTATAGCTTTAGAATAAACAAAAGATCAGAAGAGAATTATATGTTTATGTGCAGTATAAATCTTTTTAGTAAGAATATATCATATA
>Ga0209700_102375_pt1 | contig 38274 bp, 37 predicted proteins | sample SiratroredBW_FD_187528 | JGI IMG/M metagenome (GOLD analysis project Ga0209700, IMG submission 187528) | Root nodule microbial communities of legume samples collected from California, USA - Siratro red BW (SPAdes) (version 2) | ecosystem: Host-associated > Plants > Roots > Nodule | place: USA...
TTTTTTTTTTTTTTTTTTTTTTTTTTTTTTTAATTATTTTTTATTTATTTTTTTTTTTTTTATAAATTCAATGTTAAAGTTTTTTACCTCATAATTTAAATAATTTAATGAAAAAAATAAATATACTTAAAATATTATTTTATCATAAATTTAATTATGTGTAATTCAATATTAAAAATTATTTATTTATTATATGTTTTAATCATGTAAAAATATTATCCAACACAAGTGAAGGCAAGACCAAGAGAAGGACAGATGGCTAGCAGATAGAGCACCGTGACCCTACTCAGTGCCCAACACACAAATCGATGCGAGCTCAACTGCTTCTTCACCGTTTTTTTCTGTGTCCTCTCTCCCAATCCTCTTCTTCTTAACTTTCTCCTTCTCTCCATTACAAACACAACACCAAAATTACAATTGACTCACTGGAATTAAAAAAGAAATAGCAATAAAAACAAAGTTAGCTTTCTTTTTCTTTAGCTCCATGGTTTTGTGTTATTATTTTATTTCACTTTTTTTTTTTTTGAAATAAGGTGATTTTTTTTATTGTGATGAATTTTGCAGGTGAAAAATGGCTAGCTTAGTGGAGCAGGAGGGTGATGGTGGCGAGGAAAACTTCACTTTGGAGCTGCCTGCTCCACCTGGTTGGAAGAAGAAGGTTTACCACTGTTTCTCTTTCTGTTATTAATGCCCTGTTTCAGCTTTGACTATTTTGTTTTGTGGGATTTACTACTTAAGTCACCTTAATAGGTGGGTTTTGTTCCCCCTTCTTGCTTTGGCTTCAATGTGGGACTTTTTTTTTCTTCTCTATCGCCATATTCGGACTCCACTGCGTGATTTCAATACTCTGACAATACATAAATTAGGGCTTTTTGTACCTTTGGCTAGTTTGTGTTGAATTGTCTCGTGTTGAATAAACGTGCTTCAAAATTCTCATGGAATACACCCAGAAAAATTAGATAACAGACGAGTGTTAAGTGTTTGTTAGGGTTCTGCGGTCTCGCCCAATATTTTCTATATCTGGAAATGCGTATGGATTGATTCTATTGTGGGTCTTATGTAAATATATCCACAGACATGTTTATAACCTTTATATGCAAAGTTGGTAAGATATTATTCGCCTTCATATTGAAAATTTTACATGAATGAATATGTTTTTGGCTTTGGATTGGTATGTTTTTGTATCAGTGATTTTGGAAATCCCACGTCTACTAAAGAAAAAGGGTATCCTGCAAACATTACTCAAGTTGATTTTTTAATTTTAAGTTAAACTTAAAGTTCACTTTTTAATATGATATTATAATTACATATAAATGAATATGTAGAGTCTCTCTTCAGAGATACACAAAAGTGTTCAAGCTGAATTGCTAGAATGAAGCCATCGTTTTATGTTTTGCTAGATGCGTTTTGCAAATATCATTTTATGTTTTGCTAGATGCTTTTTGCAAATATCTATTATGAAGGAGAGGAGAAAAGAAGAGAAGTTACAGAAATTTGGAAAATGTCTAAAATCATTTCATGTTTGAGATCAGATGTAATTTTGCATCTCAAAGTTATGTTTTTGTGATGTTCTACTAGCTCTCTAATATTCCCAGCTGATTTTCTGAATCTTTTCTGGCATTCATCCAACGTGAAATTACTTTGCATAAAATAATTTAGCAGTTCATAATACTCTTTCTGTTATTGACTTTAGTTGTTTGAATACATTGAATGACTGGTTCTACTGAAAATATTTTGGAAGCTGAGTGTACTTACGTAGCTGCTGCGGGTACTTAGCTACGACTTAGCAGAGAAGTTGATGGGGTTTCAGGGGAATTGAGCTCACACGTATTTCTGTTTTACCTCTTTCTGGTTTTATTGGTTGGGACTCAATTTGAACCCAATTTAGTTTTTTTTTTTTGTCTTTTTTATGTAAAATATTAATATAATATAATAAATTAAATAACAATGATAAAAAATATAACAGTATTAAATGTGTCATAAATTATTTAAAGCATAATATATAATAAACTGATTAATAATAAAAACTTAAAAATGCCTGATATAGGATATAATAAGTTAAAGAATAATAGTATTAAAACATATTTATTGTTTTGATTGAGGAATGTAGGATATTACAATATTTGCTACAATTCCCAAGTTATGACTTCTCATCCCCCTCTTGATCCTTGGTAGGATCTTGATTTTAACAACCTTCCTGGAAAGCTGTGAGGTTATCCTTCTATATTTGCAATATATCTTTTACATATTACCATTCGAATCAGAGGACGACTTGTTTTATATATCAGAACCTAGACAGAAGTTAGAAATATTATGATGAATCATCAACATTTAGTGCCATGGATGCAACATAATTTTTCATCTATAATTTATGATTTCAAGATGTTATGCAAGCCCTGTAACAGTGAGTCAATTATCTGATTTTCATTTTACAACTAAAATTGATAAATTTGTTTCAATGTTTTAAATACCATTCTATAGTGGGGTAGAATAGTGGTTTTTTGTAAAAGCAGTAGTTGACCAAGTAAGGGCTTGAATAGCAGTTGCAGTGGACAGGACAGTAGCACTATGTGTTGATTTCCAAAATACCCTCTGAGAACAGAAGTTAGTGACATTTTGGGGGCCTATTTTTAGATTTAGTTTCCAAAAATAAAACTTAGTGCTGTAATAGCACTGAAAATCATTAAGACTTGGACTTAGAAGATGTTGCTTGATGGTTGATGTTTCCTATCTAGGAAGCTTGTATTTGACTTTTCTTTAGATTATTTACTCATATGTTTTGTTTAAGATACCTGTGATTTTTGTTGTAATTATGAATGTCATCAATTTTGAGTAACTTTATTGTTATTTAGAATTTATATGTATACTAGAAGATATGAACTAAAAATATTGTTTCAAAAAGCAATTTTGGGGTCGGCTGCAATGTGCCACGTTTGAGATTTAAAATGCTGATATGTTTCCTCTGTATTCTTCTTTCTTTCTTTCTTTCCTTATTTGTTTGTTTTATGTTCTTTGTTGATGGGTTCTTTAATGAGGAGCTTGCTCCTCATCTAATATCCCTAAAATCTGCAGTGAAATACCAGATTCTATTAATTTGTCAATAATACTATTGCGATGATATCTGAACATGATTGGATGATACCCTATAAAACTACCTACTTTATATTGATGTTGTATTGATATTAATGGTGTAAACCTTGGTTAAAGGTTTAGAAGAGAGAGTGGATCTTTCCACTTAAGCTTCAACAGGTCCAAGAGAAGTTAGGAGAAAGAACTTTGCACCTATGAAGATTTGAGTTGGGTTCTTGGTATGTTTATTATGACTAGGTTTGGTTCTGTCAAGGCCTTGGAGGTAAGTGATGAACATCTAACCAAGGATTAGGAATAATGAATCAGTTTTTGACAATATCCACTGAATGATTAAGAAAATAGAAAACATGAAAATAGTAAACATGAAAGGAGATCTGATGATCAAAAAGACACCATAATCACAAATGATTAATAAGTTAAGAAAGATTTGTCACATTGAACTAGCAATTCGTAGATAAAAATAAAAAATTCTACTCAAGTATCTAAAGAGAATTTTTGTCACAAAGTAAAAGCTTTTGTTTATAAAATGAGTCTTAAACTCTGATAAAAGTTAGCATAAGCCTATTTATACTAGGTACTAAGACTACTAGGCTCATCCACTAATTTTACCGATCCAATAAGATCTAGTTTACTAACAAAAATAATGTCCATAAAATCCTCTAATTATAAAATATCGAATACAAAGTCTCGATAAAGACACAGCACAAAAATAAATTTTTTATTCTAACCTCAAGTCTTCTTCTTGGTCCTTTATCCATGCACCCAACATATTGAGAAATCAACCTCGGACTTAGTTTTTTATTACCTACAAACAAATAAGCGTTGGATGTATGCAACTATGAAGTAATCTAAAAAATTTGTAACCTTCTCCAATAATAAAAACACACCCTATAAAAGAAATCAAACAACACTAAAATTAATGGACTATTTTCAAGTTTGGCAACTAAGTCAATCCAATGCTAATGTTAGAAACTTCCTCAAGAGCAACAAAAATCTAAGAAAATGTCCTTTTAATTCCATTTCCATACAACTCTTCCCTGGGCAACAAAGCAAAAATATTATATGATTAATAATTTCAAATATAAGTTAGAGTCATAATTTGAAAAAGAAGAGATCCAAATTTTGCAGTCCCCTTTAACGGATTCTTTTTCAATCATGTCACTAGAGGACTTTAAAGTAACTTTTCGGCTTCTCTTGTTTTTTTCTAACTTTCCTTTTTCTTCTTTTTCTCTAAACATTTTTTCTCTTTCTCTCTGTTCTTTTTCCTCATTCTATTTTCTTCAATTTCTCTTTTTAGCATTTCCTCGTTTTCTCTAAAGTCTTATTTCATTTTCCTCTCTTTTCCATCAAGTTCCTTCAATTTTTGTATTATTTCTTGGTGTCTTCTTTCAAATATTTTTTCTATCTTCTCTACTTTTGTCATACGTCAAATGAAATTGTCAAGAAAAGCAGTAATCTCACCACTCTTCTCATGTCTTTGCACTCTAATGAATGGTTCCACTCTTGTTTACACTCAAATTGACTTTTCAATAATGCAACACTCTTGTCTTTTTCCAATTGTTCTCCACTTAAGTTTCTTATGATAATCAAATGATCTATAATCAGGAATTACTTTTAAGAGTGGCAATCACAAGTTTTATAACATAATTTTAGCACCAACAAAAGAGTAACAAAGAACAATTTCACTACCAACAAACAAGACAAACATGATTCTTATGGGAGAAAAAAAAAATTAGAGAAGACACTTGACAAGACAAACAATTCTCTAACCAGAAGAAACAAAACAAGATAGACAAGAATCACTACTAAAACAAGGAAACTTAGTTAAGATAAATTGATTTCACTAGGTCCAGAAAATTAACGAAAAACTTCAAGAACTTGATTACCCCAAATAACAAAATCTTCTAAACCAATTTCAAACATTGTATCACTGGCTCTTCCTTTTTTTATTTAATATCTACAAATTTTGGCCAGACTTGACATAAATTTCAGCAGCAAATCAACCTCCTATTCAGAATTTTTAATTCATTCAAATTTGGTTTCAAACAAGCGGTTAACATTAGGGTTTTTGTAACACCTACTTGGCAGCCAATGTAATGACTTCTTGCAGCCTTCAAGCAATCAAATTTCTGTGCGTTTTTGTGTGTTTTGTTTATCTTTTTTGCAGAAACAGGACTTAAGCAGCCTTATTTCCCACTAAATTGACGTCCAAAAACTATCCCTAGTAACAAGTTCTTATACCAAATGATGAGGTTTCTTCTACGCCTCTTTGAATTTTGGATCTAAGACATGGACGTAACACCCATTACCAAACTCAGAATTGGGTGGTTCTAATATGAGGTGAAAGTTCACGATTTCATATGCAATTTTGACATCTAAAACACTAAAAAGGATTTTGTGAAACTCAATTTATGATTGAAAGTAAATTGAAGAAATATGAACCCTAAAATTGCAGTATTGGGAATTAAAGATTTTGACTTGTAGAACTTCAATTAGAAAGAACGAGAATGTAAGGGTAAGTGCCACCAACAAAAGATGTTCGATAAGTCTTGAGAAAAAGTTAATAAATCCTTGATAAGTTCAAATTTTTCAAGGAAGAACCCTAACATAGAAATTTCTTACAAAACATTTTGTTAATTCCTTTCATTCACAAATTATTTACACAATTTAGTTCTTTTGCACTTGGAAGTAAATACATTTAAAAAAAAAAAAATTCTAACATTGCAAGCATAACTAATATGCTGGTTAAGTGAGACATAATTAAGGTTGAGGTATGGTGTACCTATTGGAGATCCCATATCAATTAGAAATAGGATCTTTCAATAGTTTATAAATAAGACAAACTAGAAATAGGGTCTTTCAATAGATTATAAATAGGACAAACCTTATATTTTAAGTTGGACTTAAATTCCACTTCTTAAGGGTATCAATCTTACTTTAATCATTTTAATATTTTGTACACCTTTTAGCTCTTCCTCTTATGATGGACATTTTAATATTTAATAAGCCTTGTAGTAGGTCTTGGGCTTCCATGTGGGCAAGGGTTTCAAGTTTGTTCCCCTTTCTTCTCAGTCTTGTCCCCATTCCTATAACACAATAACTCAACCAAAATCTTGTATTATGATTGTTAATTTTTGCTTGATTTTTCCTGCAAAATGATGATTAACAAATTACATACTGTACCTCATTGCAGTTCGTCCCAAAGAAAGCCGGGACTCCAAAAAAAAATGAGATTGTGTTTACTGCACCAACAGGAGAGGAGATCAATAACAGGAAGCAGTTGGAAAAATATTTGAAAGCACACCCTGGTGGTCCAGCTGTATCAGAATTTGATTGGGGCACTGGTGAGACCCCAAGAAGATCTGCAAGAATCAGTGAGAAGGCCAAGGCAGCTCCTCCAACAGAAAGCGAACCCCGAAAGAAACGTAGTAAAAGAACACCAGCTTCACAAAAAGAAACTTTCCAGGAGCAAAAAGAAGAGGACACAAAGGAAACGGAGATGCTAGCAGCTGATGATATCGCCAAGGTTGATGAAGATATAGAGAAGGAAAAGAATGTGGTGGTGGAAAATCCAGATGACAAGAGTGCGGAGGTTACAAATATCAGCAAATCAACGCATCCTGGAGATGCTAAAGCTGGAGAAAATGTTGAGGAAAAATCCAATGCTGCTGAAGAAGAACTACATGCATTGAAAGATAAAGTTGTTGACAAAGGAACTGAAGGTGCTGAAGTTTCTCTGAGAAAAGATGAAGAACAGATTGGGCAACCACACGAAGAGACAAAAGAATATCACAGGTCTGGGGAGCCAGAGAAATCTGAAACATGCACTACTGCTGACAAAACAGTTGAAGTGGAAGGAGTGAACAAAGAGGAATACATCAAAAGTACTAGTAAACTTGAAGAAGTTGAGAAAATAGAAGGAACAAAAGTGAATAGTGAAGAACATGACAAGCTTGATGAGATTAATAAGAAAGTTGAAGCTGAGTTGACTGAGAATGGCAATCATGGGAGTTGAACTGGTGAGGTCAAAGCCTGGAGCAGTCAATAGATTAATAAGCTCTAGGCGTCTCCTCATTCTGACCATTTTAAATCTGTTTGAAGATGAATGTAGTTATATATCTGATTGTTTATTGAAACTACAATATACAGTTATAGAGCATAGCCATGTAATAGTTGTAGTTTGTAGTTGCTGTTGTGAAATGTGCAAAGATGTATGATATGGACCTGAATCATATGTAAGACAGTGATCCTAAATACCTAAGCTATTATGATAGTCAAAGTAATTTGGTCCTGGTCGAAGAACAGTGCATATGGAATTACCAGTTTTTTTTTCATGGATTTGTCTTTTAAAATTTGTTAACCAAATTAACTGATTAAAATTAAATTCTTTTGATTGATAATATCGAGAGGAAGATTAGTCTTTGTCTATGTAAGTTAGGGAAATTCTTGTCATAACAAGAAATCATTTTATTTAAATAATAGATTCAAATAAGATTAATTATTCTATTTTTAAACCTTTAACCCACAAAAATTTGTTTGAACTCGTTCCAGCTTTTAAAGACAAAGTGTTGATTGATATAAGTATTATCTAATATTTTTAAATAGAAAAGAAATGGATATTGTGACGTTTTTCTACTCCAAATTGTTTTTCTTAAATAAATAATAAAATGTTGAAAATAAAAGGTAAAATGATTCATATATATTACTTCTACAAAAAAAGTTTCATGAAAAGTAAAGAAATAAAGATTTCATATATCTGTTTGTTAGCCATTGTTGTTGAGCTTCATAATCTTGAGCTAGAATATACAGATGTTAAGACACTGCATTCCTATATAAGACTTAAAAGAGATAATCTACATTAAGTAACTAGAATGATTTGAGGTAGAAGATAAAAAAGATTGTGTTTTCAAACTAATCAAATCTTGTATGGTCTGAAACAATCCCATGCAATGGAACAAATGATTTGATGAGTTCATTGTAAGTATTGGTTTTGAACTTAGCATATATGATACTTGCGTCTACTTCTAGTTTCTAGCAGAAAGTAAATTCTTTGTATTGTTGTTGTATGTAGATGACACTCTGATAGCAAACAATAATAAATTTAGGGTGCAAAAAGTTTGAGTTGAATAATGAGTTTGAAATGAAAGACTTTGGAGCTGTTAGGAAGATATTGGAGATTGAGATCAGTAAACAATATAATTTGAAGCATCTATACTTGTCTTAAGAGATCTATCTCATAAAAATTCTTGAAGTTTGGTATAATAAACTTAAAACCTATATCCACACTTCTTGCATATCAATATAAGGTGAGTGATGAACAGTTTCCTAAGATAGTGGAGGAATACCTTTATATGAACGCTCTTCCATATGTTAACATTGTTTGTTTTATTATGTATGCTATGACCTATAGGTGACCTGATATAGCCTATGTTCTGAGTATTGTTAGCATGTTCATGTCCAATCCTGGGAGAACATATTGACACGCTCTTAAGTGAAATTTTTGTTATTTGAAGGGATTATGGTAGAGTCAGACGGTCTATCAGAGATGCTCCTATAAGAGATGCTCCTATAGAAGGTTTTGTTTACTCGAACTATGTTGGGTATTTGAACTTTGAAAAGTCTCTCAGATACTATGTTTTTATTGCTTATGATGTTGTTATTAGTTGAAAGACCAGTCTATAAAAGGTAGCGGCTTTGTCAACTAGTGAAGCTCAGTATATTTCCATTATGAAGAAAGCTTTATGGTTGAAAGGTCTAGCCAAGAGGAGAAGGGTGCAAGACTATATTGTCACGTCCTATTATGACAGTAGCAGTTGTTCATATTCCCCACTTTTTCCTAACTGCATATTAAGAAATTGTAAGAATGTTCTTTGGCTGAATTTGGGTACAAGTATCCATTTGCTACACATATTCTATACTTGTAGTGCAATTTTGCATTCAAAGAACATATATGTCTGATAGTTTCACTTGATTGATCACACCGGACATATTTTGTACTCCCCAATTGCACTCCTCTCCTTGCTAAATTGTCCTTAGTGGGAATTTTGTTTTCTCTTACAAGCCTCCACACAAAATGTATAGCTTTTGGTGTTGCTTTACCTTCCATAAACACTCAAAGAGCTCCTTATCCTATTTGAGTATCTTGCCAACTTAAGTACGCTGATATGATCGAGAATATACCAATTGCTTCTCTCTTCCACTTCCATGCATCTCATGCCTGTTTTTTCGATTTCTTCTGATTTATTTCATGCATTAAATTCTTGACTAGTATTTCTTCCCATTGAAATGGACTTCTCCCCTCAACTCCCACATCCATTCCCCCTCTTGCCATCTATCCATACTACATATTTTTCCTTCCGATTTTGTTAAGTTTCTAAAATTTCTGTGATAAGTGCTTCCTTTCCTAACCATCTATCCTGCCAAAACACAGTCTTCTTCCCATTCCAGTTCTTCATCAAACCACCTACGCCCTTCTATACTACCACAAATTCTTTCAATATCTATCCACCACCTGACTTGTTTGGAGACTAAAATCATATGATACCTTGGAACTTGATTCGCACAATGAGAACTTTTCACACTAAAATGGACATTTAGAGATTGAATTGCCACAAACATTTTATAATAGCTGATTCAGGACTTCTTGATATGATAAAAAAGCATTCATGTTCTTGAGCTTTTGCAAAAGTTGGTTCATGATGATGCTAGATTTGATATCTTCTTTTCATTTCAGTCAGTTCTATAACCATTTTAAGTTGGGATCTCGTGTGCAGCCAAAAAAGGAATCCTGGATAACACTTCTGTTTCAATTAGCAAAATTAAGTACACTGCTCTCTATTTTCTTCATTAATGAAAAAGCAACAAAAGGAAAGGCAAGGACATGTTGCAATTTTTGTTTCACAAAAAATTGATCTACCATTACTAATCTCTGTGGACCTAGATTGTTGTTTCACGCTTCATACTCATAAATAAATGACATGCATCTTGAGATGTAGAATCAGCAACTGATTCCACATTGCTTGACATCAGGTCCCTTGGTTTTCAACACAAAAGGGTCAATTCTCACCCAAACCAAGGAGAATATAGAAGCCAAGAGCACAGACCATATGACAATAAGAGTTGGTGTTCTGTTCTGCCTACCCATTAGACCTTTAAGGAATGGATACAAATGGACAATAACCCATAAAGAAAAGAAGAGTTTCCCAAGCAGTGCTCCCCAAGAACGTTCACCACTGTTTATGGAATCTGTGAAGCCAGCCACAATACCAATGAGGTTGATTATTATGATGGTGGTTGGAGGTATCAGAAGTGCAGTCCATCTAATGGTATAGAGTTCACGAAACTCTCCATCATCTGGTGCCTTTGATACAATGCTGAAGTTTGTGTTGACTCTACCCAGTGGAAGGGCTCCCATAATGCCTTGCACAACGGCAAAGAGGTTTGCAGACACACTGCCAATCACCCAGAATTGCTGGCTTCTCCACCATTCCTCAAGGCTAACTCCGCTCCATCTCAGTTCAAGAATCGCCGAGGCAAAGATTGAGATGAACAATGAGATGAAAATTAGACTAGCAAAAGTGCCAACCTGCAAATCAATTACTCTTCATCAGTCAATGACTCTTTGATGGGAAGGAAAAACAACAGTAAAGAAACTACTTTTACACCATTTAAAAGAGCATTTTTCACTTTCTCTCCAATTATTTTTGAGAAGTATAAATGAGTGTTTATACTATTTAGTTAGGTGTTCATGCATCAATGTTATTTATTTTTCTTCATTATGATTTGACATTTTATTTGGGGTTTGAAAAATGTGCAACAAACATAAGCATTAGAGTTCATTTAGTCTAGCATGCTCAATTGAAACATATCTTACAAGTTGGCATGTTAGAGGTTACTGATTATCCAATGACATATAATGTGTCTTTCTTCTATAAAGCAAATGAAAGTAATGATATAATAAATAAAAGGAAATAGTTGATACCGATGGTGTGATGAATTTATCGGTGAGTAAGCATATAGCAGGAATGATACAATATACTAGGAGGGGTATTGAGCTGAAGGGGTAGACAGTGCTGTTAATATAGGCAATCCTTTGGAGTCCCTTGAGTCTTCCACCATTGAGGCCATACAGAATAGGGCAATGGCGGCTGAATAGGATCTGAAGTGATCCCACTGCCCATCTCAGCACCTGGTTGAGTCTATCTGTGAGGTTGATGGGAGCTGTACCCCTGAATGGATCTCTTTTTGGCATGCAATATACAGACCTCCAACCATGACAATGCATCTTCAAACTTGTCAGAGTATCTGCTGCTATAGATCCATAGCTTAAACCCTCCTGTGCATTCCAAAAATATTTCACCACTTCAAATAGTTTTTATTATATTGTTTAATTTTCTTCAACTTTTGATAACTGATAAATATGATGACTTTTCTAATTATTATCTTACGTGTCATATCAAAGATAATTTGTAACTGATTGGCAGTGTTAAGACTTGTGTTTACATTACATATAAACTAAACTCTTTTTGAAAAATATATCCATTCCACTTTGGATTTAAAATTTGCATTCTGTAATAATTTTATAAGCTGTAACCTTGTCCAGTCTTCAGAATTTTAAAATATAAGATATCCATGCTGGGAGGGAAATGGAAAAGAGCTTTCTGTAATACCTCATATCCCCAGAGAGTTCTGTCTTCATATTTAGAACTCATGACATGAATAGCTTCTTTAATCAGGACTTCCTGACTGGAAGAAGGATCAACACCTCCTTCTTCTGTTAATGAAGAGTTCATGGAAAGTGTGGAATTCCCCAATTTATTTTCATCATTCATCTGTGACTTCAATAGCTCCTTTTCCTCATCTGTTGCTGCTGCAAAAGAAGAGTAGTTTCAGATATAGGAGATAAGAAAATGATTCTTTTGTGTGTTTTTGATAAATATAAAAGAGTATGATCACCTGTTATGCTAGCTTCTTCTCCATTCTCATCCTGTTTTGAGTGTACTTGCACCATGCTTGGGCGTTTTGAAGAAATTGGTGAGTCACAGCCAGTTAAGGATTTTCTTCTGAAGATACATGCTGAACCAACATAAACAGGTCCCTGAATTCCATCTAGGCACCGTAAGTTAATCTGCAGAAAAGCAAACACAAAATGCACCATATCAAATTTTACTCCAATGAATGAAATAAATGAATTTGGAAAAGAGAAAGAGGGTGATATAATGAGAATTAATTCAGTGCCAAAACTGTTGCACTCACATCAAATAAAACAGTGTTCTTGTTAGCATAACGATCATGCCTATCCAGGCTGTCAAATCTGAGTGGAAACTGTACGAAGGCAATGCCATTCCCATGTTGTATGTCCATAAAGAAACACATGGCTTCTCGCACGACTTTGCTGTTATTCACATAGTGATTGCAATCCAAGTTGAGCACAAAAGGAGCATTGCTCAACACTGCTGATACTCGAAGCTGGAAATTCAGCAGCAACATTTAGGCCAAAAATGGAAGCTTGTTTTAGCTTCATGTCAAGAGAATGAGAAAGCGTATTCTTGAGAAATTATGGTGCTTGAACGGCTTACCATGGCGTTGATTGCGCCAGCTTTGCCGTGGTGCTGAAATGCAGGCCTTTTCTCACGAGATGTGTAGACAAGACAAGGAAGTTCATTGCCTACATTGTGAGGAAGAAGGACCTGTATCATACTTGGATGATCTTTGGGGTTGTTTCCTGGCCATGGTGTCTCATCTTTCATTGTCCACCCTTCTGGGGGAACTCGCATAGATTTAGCAACTAGTGCATTTATTCTCACCTTAAATTCTTCGTATTCTCTCTGTCATGCAAGTGCCAACAAACAATGAAACCTTGTTCTTCCCATCGAACTAGTATAAATCAATAGTTTAATTGCTAAACTAAAAGTTAGTTCTACCCTATATTGGACCTTCTCTAAATTTAGTCACTGCTATTTCACAGAATTATAACTTATAACAAAGGCATATAGTGGTGACTAGATTCGAATTACAACATTGTAGATTGTTAACTTTGAAAAGTTTGGAGCCTTAACGTGTGACTACACAAAGACCAGGTATGAGTATATTCTCTTTTTTTCATGTGGGGATCAAATTAAAAAAATGGTAGACAAAATTTTCAATTTTATATGTTCTAAAAGGAGGAATCAAGTTTAAGTATTAATGCTAACCTTCATAGTACGGCGTTCTTTTACGTAAGTGGATTGAAGCTTATCCTTTAGAAAATCTATTTTCTCAGAGAAGTACTTTTCTGGTGCTCTAGGTTCTACAGAGAACTTCTTGCAGAAAGGTACCCACTTTCTGGAAAACTCAGCAGTTTCTTGAAGAGCTTCAAAGGTGAGCATGGAAGCTCCGTCATCAGAAACATAGCATGAGATTTTGTCAGCAGGGTAATCCAGGGCCAAGATTGAAAGAACAGTGTTGGCTGTCACAAGAGGAGGCTCCTTGATCGGATCCACAGTAGTGACAATGATATCTATGGGAGAAAGCATATTTGGCTTGTTCTCTTGTTCAAACCTGCAGTACAAGTTCTAGACATTTAGCTTATCAATTTAGATTCCAACTCTTACAAAATGCAGAATCAATCATATCAACTCCGTTGTATTAAGAATTATGAATAAGGAAAATATAGTGTCATGAACTTTGTATTATATATCCTGACTCAATCATTATAATTGCTCAAAGTTATTTTATAATATCGGTTACTTTGTGCTAATTCTTGCTCTTAGAATTTACATGAAAATGTAGCTCCATTTAGATTACAACTGAAGAGAAATTAATTACAGTTGACCTGATTGAAAGACGATCAAGATATGTCTCGCGATCAATGGGGAACCATTTGGGAATCTGATCAATCATCCAGGATAATGCAAGCCAGATTTCACACGTTACAGATATGAACCATAATCCAACTGCATCAGGTACAGGGTGGAAGATTCTGTACTGAAAGAAGAGTAATAGAAGGAGGAATCTAGCCACAACCATCATTCTGTAAGGACTGAGTCTGCCTGATGGTATTGCTACTTTCCTTGACAATGGCTCTTTCCTGCATCATGGTATATCACATCATGTTATATTAAAGTAGAATCACAAAGTTCCTAAGTATGAAAGGTTATTGTGGTGCTTACATAGCCTTTTCATGATCAACTGAGGCATCAGTTTCAGGCCATAGATTCCCTTGGCGCAACATCCACTCATCTATATTCTCTTTGTCATCCAAATTTGCACCTGCTTCTTATGAACATATGTTAATTACGATAAGCATCTTGGCTTCATTCTATTTCTCTTTATGTATCCTCAAAATGTTCCATGATATCAAATCAAAAACTTAAAAGACATAAATATTATTTAGAAAGAGAATGTATCAGAAAATTATATACACACACATATATATAAGAAGGCCAAAAACATACCAGGTTCTCCCACACTAGTAGAATGCAGCTCCCCATTCACCTGCATGTTACACAATTAATCTGAAGTACTGTAGAAACGAATTGTTCAACCAAAATAAAAATGAAAATCTCGAAGTTACAACTTTATACATCTGTATGTTAAATGCATGCTTGTAGAATACAAGTCTTCGTCCTTCTTAGACTTACTTTTGCTAAACCTGATTTAGAATTCCCATTATCATCTCCATGGATCATGTGTCCTTTCTGCATCTCTTCATGCTTGAATTCATGTTCAATATCATCCACATCGTCTTCATCCTCATCTCCCACCACTCTTGGACTTCCTTTACACATCAAGAAATATCAATCAAACATAAGTTACAAAATATAAATGAAAAACTATACTACATTATAGTAGAAATATTTCCAACTACCTCTGATGCGCTTGTATCTTGTATGACACTGAGGACAAACTTGAGTCCCTTCCCTCCTCTCATACTCATAGCATGGCCTGCACACTGGAAAACCACACTCTTCACAGGCTACAAATAAGTCTCCTTCCACGGTAAGTCCCACAGAATCGCCACATATCTCACAGAGCTGGCCATCTAAGTTCTTTACCGGCTTAGGCTGCAACCAATTAAGTTTGGTGTATGTTATTCAAACATCAGAAAATGTTACCTTATAATTATGAAAATGTTATTTCCTTGTTTCTCTATGGTTTACCTCATCTGGTCCTTGAATGGCCACAAGCTCTTTGCTGTTTGGACTACCTGCAAAAAGTCCAGTACTAGCTTCCATGGTGTGAGGGGAATGGAAGCAGTGCAGGTATGTGTAAGAGGTTGGGTTTTTGCATATATACCTATTCTCATGAATTAAGGCAACTAAAACATGCATGTGTCCGTTTTTCACGTGTCCACATAAGGTTACTGTTGATGGTTGTGGGGTTAATATTGATTTGAAGGGTTGAAGTTATACTACAACAACATTAAAAAACTGAAACTAGGGTTAGAGTTTAAGCTGTGTACATGAGATATAGATTATGTAGACACATCTTTCGCATGTGTTGAGATGATCTGTGAAAGTTCTTTCCTTGTTAAGGTTCGTAGGTGGAATAAGCATATCATGTTTCAGTTTCAAAATGTTTATATCATTGTAGAAACTTAAGTTTAACCATTGATTTGTGAAAATTGAGATGTGATAGCAACATTTAAAAAGATTCTGCATGAAGATATGGATATGATATGAACCGATCTTCCGAATTTAGCAACGTCCTAACCCATGAGGCAACAAGAATATGAATGTTTCTTAATTAATTAATAAAACATACAACTTTCTAGACTAATTAGGCTATGAATGTTTTGAGAAAATCATTTTAATCTAGTGAGAATGGTTCATTGAAACGTGTTCATTACATCTCATATATAGAAACGAAATAAATAATGTTTTACTATTACTATTAAAGATATAATATTTTGATCATAACTGGTATGATATGATATTTTTATCACGTTAAATTATTTCAAATGATAAAATTATAATATTTATATGTTAATATGATAAAACATTTTTATTATATATATATATATATATATATATATATTATTTTATATTAACAAGTAAGATTAATGAAGTAATAGATGCACTTTAATTTTCTCTCGTGAGACATATTCGTGTTTTCTCTCTTCTTCATTAATATATATTATAATTCTACATGTTTTTTAATTTTATGTGATCATGTTAAATTAAAAAGTTAAATAATAACAGTAATAAATAAAAATATTATTATTTTTTGTGACAATTAATTATTCATATTTAAATTAATAAATTAGTGATTAATCTAGCAAAAGATTTCACTCACGTATCCGGTCATTGACGGTCACTACAATTTTCAATCACCAAATTTGATTCTTATTCATCATTTTTCTTTTAGTTCTCGTTTAGTCATTAACACATACCTTAGCATCCTTAAAATATTTACAACCTATCCCTCAACTACTTTATCTTTCCTCCAAGAATTCACCAAGAACGTAATTAATTGTTTTTTGTGTTGAAGCTTGAAGCTGATTGATACTTGAACTCCTTATTGAGTTCACATCAAGTTGTTTGAATTACAAGGATTCAATTCTCAAATAAAGGATAAATATAAGCACTTTTTACTGAAGTAAACTCACAAAGTGAATGGTTTATAAATGAGGCTCATTCAGTTATAATATAGTAAAAGGATCTAACACTTTTCATCCAAATTTAAACTTAGGTCAGTACAACTTTTGAATGCAAGAATATATGTTGTTTTGTATTCTTTTTTGCATGGGATGACTCGGCTTTTAAAGAGGATTTTAGCTTTGTGTTAACACTCTATGCACTATACTCAATTTGTTGTGTGTATAATAACTCTCTTTGAAACATCGTGTTTTTGTACTAAGATAACCATTTTCGAGACTCATTTACACGATGATTTAACTAGAAGATGTATAGTTGTATCATTATCATTTTTGAAAGACGTGTAGTAAACTCTGTTACCGTAATCCATGTCTGGTATGTTATGTATCTTGTTTTAAGTTTCTTATATCTAAATATGTCTTGTTGTAGTATATATCATTAGATGGTCTTGTGGAGAGTTTGATAAGTATATTTTGATATATCATCTTTTGTCTCGATAATACACTAATTGAAAGATTTAGTTCATCAAAGCTATGTATTATATGATATTCAAATCTTATCTTATAAGACTAAACTTTATACTTACTGATTAAGGTTGTGGGTGTTTCATCTTTAACACTATAAATCAAACTAGGAAAGTTTGACTCTGATAAATGTATATTCTTAAGGTATTTTGATAGATACAATGCTTATAATTGATTTTAACTGATAGTTTGACAGATATAAGGCTTATAATTTCACACATGTATACAATACCAGAATCTTTGTTACAAAAGAAATAATTGATTTTAATTTTAATGATAATTTATATAATGAAAAGAAATTGTCATATCTTGTAAATAACTTTGTGAATCTCCAATTCAAAGAAGTAGATTATGTAAAATATCATCTTTTTTTTTTTTTTTTATGAGAGATAGTTGTTAAGTGTTCTTAGATCCAATTGGTTTCATTCCTTTTAACTTACTATTCTATTATTTCTTTTACTTGATGAATTTAAGGTAGAGAAATATATGTATTTGTTTTAAACATTTGTCTCTATTTTAGTGATCTATATAGATATAGACTTTATTATCTTACTAGATCCATCAAATAGTAATTATTACAAAAAAAACCGCTCATTATTAATTCAATTACTATTTTATTCTTTAATATTAGTTTAATTACTTATTAGTTTCTTTAAATAACAAATCACATATTTCTCACGTGAAACATAAAACCATACAAAATGATATCAGACTAAGCACAAGCAACAAATGATGCTTCTTCAACTTCAAACTTCAAATGTTGCTCCAAAGTCACAACGACCGACACGGGAGATATGCGACTTCTCATCCTCACATAACACTTACAAAATATTCATATTTCCGTATCATCTAGATAACGATGAACAAGATAATAATGTTCTATTATCATCATATACAAGAAATAATATAATAACTAACATACCATATTTATATGTAAACTAAAGTCATTTAACCTAAGTTGGATTATATAATCCACTACAAATCAATTCAATATTTAATGTTAAAGATGATAAATAAAATCTTGAGTTCTGTGTAATGCTTTTATTATGAACCTAGCCTAATTGGACAAAACATACACAGCATTGTAAGGGTAGTATAGGAATGATAGATATAGAATGTTATAGTTTGTTCTGGTAATATAACATGATACAAGTACTCTAGGCTCTTGTATATATTATTACAATACTGAGAAGACACAGTTAATCAAGTAATGATTTCTTTTTCATTATTTTATCCTTTTGCCCCTCTTATTCTCGAGGTTCCTTCCCATGTAAGGTTCTATCATTTGGTGTTTGAGAATATGATGGGCCAACCATTTACAATGGTTATGGTTAAGCTTTTGCTTTCTTCTTTTAATCTTTCATTGTTTCTCGATTACGTACTTCTTCCTTGTTCTTTTGTACATGGTTTTGAATTTGACATTAACATACCAATCTTGCAAACAGCGAACACATTAGTCTGCAATAATTCTGGGGCAGTTTCAGCCAAACCATATGGTAATCAATATGCTTTTGAGAACATTTACAAAAATGATAACACTCGTTTATGCTACACAAAATTTTCACTCGCTCCTTATTCATCCTTGTGTTGGTTTGTTAAACCATGAATTACCCTACAGACATCTTTTAAAGATGATTTAGCAATGAATAATACTACAGGGAAACTAGTCTTTCAGCAGTTGATTCCACATAGCTTGGTATCAGGTCCCTTAGTCTTGAGGACAAATGGATCAATTCTTACCCACAGCAAGGAGAAAATAGAAGCCAATAGAACTGACCAAATCACCACAATGGTGGGTGTGCGGTTTTGCCGACCCATCAAACCTTTAAGGAATGGATAGAGATGGACAATCACCCAGAAAGAAAAGAAGAGCTTTCCAAATAGTGGTCCCCAGGATTGGTATCCATTGTTTATGGCATCTGAGATTCCAGCAACAACACCAACAATGTTAATGATCAAGATGGTGGTTGGAGGAATTAGGAGAGTAGTCCACTTAAAGGTGTATAGTTCTCCAAACTCCTCATCATCTGTTGCCTTGGATGTAACAGTGAAGTTGGTGTCAATTCCAGCCAGAACCTTTAGCAGACCTTGTATCACAGCAAAAAGGTGAGCTGACACCCCACCAATCACCCAAAACTGCTCATTTCTCCACCATTCCTCAATGCTCACTCCACTCCATTTCAGCTCAAGAATACCAGTTGCAATGATTGAAGAGAAGAGAGCAACAAAGTACAAACCAGCAAAGGTGCTTATCTGGATCACCACCAACACAAAAAGTAGCATTATGAGTAAACAATCTTAATACACATGTTGTAAGCTCGTTGAATTAGGATTGAAAAATTATCCTTTCATGAAGAATAAGATCCTTACCGGTGGCATGATGAATTTGTCAGTGAGTAAGCAAACTGCAGGAAGAATACAATAGGCAACAAGAGGAATGGAGGTGAATGGATACACAGTTGTGTTTGCATAGGCAAATCTCTCAAGCCACTTTAGCTTCTTTTCCTTGAAGCCATACCATAGAGGGCAATGGTGACTGAAGAAAATCTCAATGGAACCAAGTGCCCAACGAAGCACCTGATTAAGACGATCTGACAAGTTGATCGGAGCAGTGCCCTTGAATGCAGCTCTCTTTGGCATACAGTAAATAGACCTCCACCCACGGCAATGCATCTTAAAGCCTGTTAGAATATCTTCTGTAATAGATCCATAGATCCAACCAAGCTGCACATTTGAAAAAGAAAAAGTATGAACTGGATATGCTAATTGTCCTAATCAAAACACATCAAGACAGCCATAAAAAACATGTTATTAGCGTACCTCAAGGCCCCATTCAGTTTTATCCTCATATCCACAGCTGATCACATGAATGGCTTCTTTAAGCAGAGCAGCTGGACTCGAAGAAGGAGGCACACCACCCTCTTCCATCAAGGTAGAAGTCACAAAGATAGAGGACTGTCCAAATTTCTTCTCAAAATTCATTTGGGACATCAGTATCTCTTTGTCATCATCCATCCCTATATAATTTAGACAAGTGACACAAGGTTGGAAGAGGTAAAAGGAAAGAAATCAATTGAGACATAACTTTGTAACAATAAAGACTAGTGATTTAAATCAAAAGAAGAACCTTTTAGGCTTGCAGCAGCCTCTCCATTTGCATCACTCTTCTCCTTGTACTTCTTGCGGCTCCCAAAACACGGGCAGCAATCACAGCTTACCATTTTTGGACGCTTGGGGCCCTTTGGAGGATTATAGCCATACAAAGCTTGCCTCCTGAAAACACACCCAGTCCCCACATATACAGGTCCTTGAATACCATCTAGACCCTTCATGTTAATCTGCAGAAAGACGAAGAAAGGTGCATGATCAAATATTCTGCTCACAATTTTTAAAAAATTCAATTGCAAGGAAAAAATCCTGCTAGCTTTGAGTTTCTTACATCAAAGAAAACTGTGTTTCTGTTGGCATAACGATCATGTGTATCAATACCGTCAAATCTTTGAGGAAACTGGACATAGCAAACCTTCTTCCCGATCTGGGGGTCCATCAAGAAGCACATGGCCTCTCGGGCAGCCTTGCTGTTATTGACATAGTGATCACAATCCAAGTTCAGCATGAAAGGAGCATTTGTGAGAACAGCAGATACCCGAACCTGTAAATTACAAAGGGTCATCAAATATTTGTCATGCATAAAGGTAAACGAGCTGGTGATGCAAGTAACAAAAGGTGTTCAGAAAGTTTACCAGAGCATTCATGGCACCAGCTTTCTTGTGGTGTTGAAAACCAGGTCTTTTCTCTCTGGAAACATAAACAAGACGAGGAAGCTGGTTTCCTTCAGTATCAAGACCCCCATTGCTTCCAAGAAACACTTGAATCATGCCAGGATGATCCTTAGTGTTGTTTCCTGGCCATGGTGTCCCATCCTGCATAATCCATCCTCCCTGAGGAACTTTCTGGGCTTTTGCAACAAGTGCATTGATCCTAACCTTAAACTCTTCGTATTCCCTCTGCCATTTACACGATTCACAGCAAATCAATCTCTCAAACAGATATCAAAAGTTCGAATCAAACCATATTAGTCCTTAAAGATGGAAATTATTTTGTGGTTCCTTAATATGCTTTTAGTTACTAGCCAACTTAGTTGCGAAATTCATGATGTGAAAACTAGTATAGCATGTCAAAACTAAACTCTTTGATTATTTATTTACATTTTTAAACATTCTTTTTTTTTTTCAATGAAAATTGGTTTGGAAAAGCATCACTATTGATTACGATTTCAGCTAGGTTCTCATAATGATGCAAACCTTCATGGCTCGACGCTCCTTTACAAAGGTGGGTTGCACTTTGTCCTTTAAGTAGTCTATCTTCTCACTGAAGTACATCTCAGGTGCCCGAGGTTCTATAGAAAACTTCTTACAAAACGGTACCCACTTCCTAGCAAACTCTGCAGTTTCTGACAGGGACTCAAATGAACACATTGAGGCTCCATCATCCGAAATATAGCATGATATCTTATCAACTGGGTAATCCATGGCCAAGATTGAAAGAACAGTGTTTGCCGTAACCAGAGGAGGTTCCTTCATTGGATCCACGGTACTAACAAAGACATCTACAGGAGCAAGCATGTTTGGTTCACCTTCACGCTCATACCTGAAAAACATGTTGGTAAGCAAGAAGTTTAAAATTTGAGGTCTCAACATAATTACCCTATAGAACTCCTTTTCAAAAAATTCAACTTTCGACCAAAAGACGTTTTTTTATGGAAACAATTATAAGAATGACTTTCCCTTATTAAATAACCTTTCATGTCAGAGCTGTGCTTTTGCAATATTGAATTGTGCAACCTTTACCTGATGGAAAGACGGTCAAGGTAGGTCTCTCGATCAATGGGAAACCATTTGGGGAACTGATCCAGAATCCATGAAAAAGCAAACCATATTTCGCATATGATAGAGGTTAGCCACAGCCCCAGTGCGTCATGTACAGGATTCATAAGTCTGTATCTGAGGAACAAAGCAAGAATGACAAGGCGCGCCACAATCACCATTCTATATGGATTGATTTTGCTAGATGCTATTGGTACTTTCCTTGAAAGTGGTTGCCTTGCTTCATCTAACCTGCAATAATTGGCATCCACATTTATAAAGGGGTGACCATCATTGGTAGTTGATAATCAATAACTGCATAAACATAGTTTTCTAAAATGTAGTGCAGGAAGCATACATGGCTGCATCTGGATCTTCATCAGGTTCAGGCCCCAAATTGCCTTGCTGCAGTTTCCAGTCATCCATCCTTTCTTTCCATCCATCCTCTTTCTTTTCGTCCCATCTGGCACTCCCTGCAGTACTCATCATAGCATATATTCATGAGGAAAAAGGTTTCTATGCTACTAATAAAGAGGGCTGGCAAAATAGACCACCACTAACCAGGTTCAGACACTGGATATGGATGCACTCGTTTATGCAGTGAAGAAGACAACATCTGCTCGCCATAACCATTAGATGATATTGGGAACTCCCCACTGACCTGCATTCATGCATGCATGAAATTTTATAGCTGTATGAGAACAAGTTAATGGAGAGAAAAATGGTGTGAAATCTTACAGGCCTAGAACGGCCCCCAGAAATGACAGGTACTGATGGGAACTGGGAATTCTCATCATCTTCAGGACCTCTTCCATAGCTCATTTTCCCATGAAGCATGGCCTCTGCAGCATGGCCATGCTTGTCCTTTTCGTCATCAATATTGAACTCATGCTCAATGTCATCCACATCCTCCTCCTCATCATCTCCCTCCACCCGCGGGCTCCCTTAATCAACAAACAGATCAAGATCCTATCAGGTTCCCTACTTGTTTTAATCATGAGTTCAATTCAACCATATCAAAATAATAGGAAAATTTGAGTGCTGCCATTAGCACAACTACATCTAACTGTAGCAAAAAAAAAAAAACTAATTTTTAACGTTTTAGTATGAACTAAATATAGGCTTAGTCTTACTAAAGGAAAATGAAAAGGTTCAGTTTAAATCACTATTTTATTCACTCTACCTGTTCATATGTGATGTGTTAAAATGTTGAGAGAAAAATTAGGCAGTATCTTTCGAAAAAAGGATGTAAATGGTGGCATATAAAAACGTGACATATCTTTGAGACATGCTTGGTGGCTTACCTTTGAGACGCTTATATCTGGTTTTGCACTGTGGGCAAAGCTGGCTCCCTTCTCTCCTTTCATACTCATAGCAAGGCCTGCACACTGGGAAACCACACTCATTGCAAGCCACAAATAAGTCTCCATCCACCGTGAGTCCCACGCCATCACCACAAATCTCACATACTTGACCATCCAAGTTCTTCAAAGGCTTGTGCTGCACCAAACCCCGTTGACATAATAGTACTGTTAATATAACGAAAACAAAAACACACACTCACAAAGAAAAGGGTCTTTGACAGCACTTGTTCTAGTAGTTTTCATTCATTGTTGCTACTACCACTACATTACCTCTTCATGGCCGTGAATGACAACGAGCTCATTGCGGTTATGTGAACCAGCGACCAGTCCAGCGCTGGCTTCCATGTCTTGGTGGTGACTTGGTGAATGGGACAATGGGATATGATACAACACAATAAAAGGGTGTTCTGTAAAACTGAGGTTTGTGATCAAAGGTTTGTGTTTTATTAAGGAAACTTGGTGCTGTTGAAAGGCTTGGTGTTCCTCACCAAATATGTCCACATAAGGGTGCTGCTGTTGGTTGCAGGGTCCCCATTGCCTTAAAGCTAAGCTTCGTCTATTTTTCAACCACCATGGCTTTGAAGCCTTCTCCAACAGGCTACGTTGGTGTGTATCCTTTTCAAGCTTCCAAAAGAAATTACATACTGTCTCTGTTATTTTCAACCTTTGATCAAATTTTAAGTTGATTTTTGCGCAAAGTTAATTTTTCGGTTGCTCATAAATCATAGTACAAGCTTAATTACTAGTGGGTAAGATGTGATAATGTGCCTAATCAGTCTGATACTGAAAGATAGACTGATGTGAAAGGATGGTTAATTAGTATCAATCAAATTGAGTTTTTTTCTCCTTTGATGTTGTTGAGTCTAAGAACAAGTTATTTAAGGAATTTAAGCAAAATACTGCTAAAACGAAAGTAATTTCAGGTGGGTCAAGGTCATTAATGTAATGCATGCATATTATCCCTCCACACACATATTATATATATATATATATATATATATATATATATATATATATATATATATATATATACTTATATGGTCAAAGACCTTTTCTCAACATGGAACGAATGAAGTTCATATTTATCTCATCAAAGGTATCGTATTTAATTTCTATTACTTATTGTATATATTTTGATTATTTTAAATGCATGTAAAGATAAATGACAAATTGGATACTTGGCACACTTAGTCCCTAGAAGACTGAAAAAAATATTTTAGTATTAAATGTGTAAAAAATTTAATTAAATTTTTGATATTGTAGTTTAATAATAAAATAGTCTCTAATATACTATTAATTGAATATAAAAGTAAATTTTAATAACAAAAATAATCCAACAAAACTTAGCTATAGATGTAATTGTAAGACATTTATACATTGAGAAAATTATATATATATATATATATATATATATATATATATATATATATATATATATATATATATATATATATATATATATTGATTTTTAATGACTAAATTGACATCATCTCACACATCTAAGGATCAAATTAACTTATATGACGAGACAAGTATACTCAAAATTTCCACATGCGCTAGTATTAGACTATTAGATTTTTATTCTAAGTCAAGTACTCAATCTCAAGTCGTTGAATTCTATACTACTAGATTAAGCTCAAGTTTATCATAATACACTATCACAAATTTTCAAATAGATTATTTCTTATAAATTTTTATGCGTAGATAAATGTAGTATTATCTACAAAATTGTTTCATATAGAAAAATTAATAAATAATTACCTACAAATTTTATCTATAAAAATATTTATAAATAATACGTATTACGTAAGATCATAATTTATAAATAAATAAAGATTTTATTTACGAATTTGTTAAGTACGAATAAATCCATAAGTAACCTACGAGCATTATGTAAAAGAAAATCTATAAATAACTTATGAGTTTAAATCCTAGCTCCGTAGGCAATATTAACATATATTTTTTTTAATAAATAATTACTCATGGATTTAAATCTTTATATAATTAAGTAAATAATTACTTAAGAGATGTTTTTTATAGTTAATGTTAATAATTAATTTTATTAAAATAATAATAATTATTATTATTGTTATTAATATTTTTTTATTAATAATATTATTCTTAGTAATAATGATAATAATTATAATGATAATTAGAAAGTTGATATTGATATAGTAATTAAGATTTATATATATATATATATATATAATTGTCTATATTGTTTCTATAATATAATATTTTTATATATAACTAATCTTATTTGAAGAAAATAATGTGAAAAAAACTATTTTGTGAGATTGATTGGTTATCTGTTAGTTTGCATGGTCGCTATGTACAAGAATAACAGTGTTTATCTTACACTCCAAGATCACAAATGTCATGCATCAACAATGCCACTTTACCATAACGCACATTCTTGAATGCGGACCTCGTATAAAGGATTTGACTCAAATTTTTGTTATTCTCGAAATTTTTTTCAATGATTTGATTTTTCATTTTAATAAAAAGTTTGACATACTCATGCAATGTATTTCAACATCATAACAAAATTCATCAATTATATGTGCAACCATATAAAAAATATATAACCTAGAAGTCCACAGTAAGATAAATCAAATCCTAAAACAAAATCTTAAAACAATTAATAAAGTTCTTTTTAGAGTACCCTTTTGTCCCTCTAATATCTTACATGTTTATCACCAATCCTGTTCAAATATTTTATATCCAATAATCAATCTTTATTAATCAAATGTATATAGTTAAATAATAATGATAACAGACACATTGTGCATAATGATGTCAAAGGTACCCATTTAGCATTTGATCTTTTAATTATAAACACCTATTATAAGGAAAGTTAGGAACGAATATTATACGAAAACATTTTTACTACAATAGAAACGAGTCCTCACCAAAAGGCTTTAACATCACAGCTATAAAAACAAGGTAAATTTGACTGAGATCGAGAAAGAGAAAGACAAGTAATAAAAACAAAAAAACTACCATAGTAGACAACGTGTTGCTTTCAGAAGACTACGTTGTTTGCAAGCTAAAAAACATGTCAGCATTCTTGGAAGCTAAGCTACCCTCAGATCATTAGGTACGTAAGTTACAGCTTCTACATCTGACTGAGACCACAATATATATATATATAAAAGAGGCAAATGAAGAAGTCTTATTATTGATCAGAAAATGATGTTTTCCCAGCAAATACGTATACTAGGCACCAGTTTTGACACATGCACCATTGAAAAGTGTGAATATTACTGTTACTTTCAACCATTCAATGATCATAATGATAAAATTGAAGAACTTCCATAAATGATTGATTAAGCTAATGGGACCCCTTCAGTAACTTGTATTTGTTGGAGATATTATCATTCAGGAACTATATACTCACATCCCAACCAACCTTAATGAAAAGAATGTAAGCTATTTAACTATTAGAAACAAAAAAGTTTCCAGTTTTCATAGGACTTTGAATCTTCTCTTTTGTAAATTTTATTTATTTTTTTCACAAGGAATTTCACAATTAATGGTATATTTAAATACATTAAACTTAAATTGATTTTATTTTAAAGTATTTTATATTTTAACTCTTTTATTTGAATAAAATATTTTAGGGGTAATGGTATATATATGAAAGCCTAACCTACAATAACATCTTTGCCCAGCAAAGGAACATTCAAAGAAAAGATGCTCATCTGATTCCAAATCACTTATGCAAAACAGGACATGACAAGTTCTCATGAGGTTCTATAATCTCCTTTTTAGCCAATAGGTCCCATGTTTGAATCTGGTTTAAAATTATCTTTCATACGAACACTATAGTTATCACATTTATAATATATGTTATGTGTGTGATTAATTAATTGATTTGATGTTGAGGAAGGTAAAACTATTAACAAACAATACAATAATTTATATTTGAACATTAAATGATTAATTATTAATACACAAGTTTATCCAAACAAAAAAATCGTTAGTTTAATTTTGCTTAGCAATTTATCCTAAAACCCATATATTTTCAATGTTAGTTGATTTGGCAAAATTGATTGATAGGTTATAAAGATTATATGCTTAATGCAGCTGTAATTATGAAACTTTCTAATATTATCTCTTCATGATAATGTCAATGGTGGTAACAACTAATTTAAGTAGGTGAATGTTGTTTATTGTTGTTTAAAGGTTCCAAAGAGAAATATGATTGAAATATATATATATATATATATATATATTAATTCTTATTTCCATCCCATAGATTCATTGGATAGTGGATAACTGGAGAAGAGAAAGTGAGTAATAGATGTATATCACTACGTACAAGAAGAACATTGAGATAATCTCTAAACTGAGATAGATAGAGAAATAAAAAGAAAAAAAAAAACAAAACCATTACTTTAGTCTTTTAAATTGTATCAACGTATAAAATTGATAATTAAAATTAATAAAATAGTTACATAATTCTAATTACAATAAATAATGAAATTGATCTTGATATAAATAAGATGGATGCAATTATTCGTAAAATTATAAACTATCAATTAATTCAATAATTGAAATTATAATAAATAAAATCAATTAAACTTAGCTATAAATGCATATTTGATTACTTAATTAGAAATGTTTTAGTGTAATTAAACTTTTAAATTAAGAAACTAAATTTTTATTATTACAAGTTTTAAATTGGTTGATAACTTCTAATTCTAAGAATGATTTTGCTATTTTATTTATTTTAATAAAAAAATAGATTCTCTGGTTTTAAGGATTAAATTGATTGATGGTGTATAATTTTTTAAAACTATTTTATTGTTATTATTTTTAATTTTATAAACCAATTTAATATATTCTTACAAATTTTGGGACTAAAAAATTAGAAAGAAAAAACAAAAGATTTGGTATGTAACCATACTTGGTATGTAATCGAGTTGTCAACAAGATCAGAAAAATAGAAAACATACCATTTCTTTTACAGAACGAACGAAATTTTTAAAATACAAAAGCTAAGCTTTAAATAGTTTTGAGCGAAAAATATTTTATTTTAGTGAGAAATATTTTTCCCAATAATTTTATTTAGCATTATTAGTAATAAGTAATACACGCTGTAGTAACGGGTTTATTATTTTTCTCTGTATCTTCGTCATTGTTCATCAACACAAAGCTGTTGTTACCGAAATCACATCCACGCTTTCTTTCGTAAGCACTCCTCTCTGCAATTTTTATGCTCTATCTTTCTAAAATGATTTTTTTTAAAAAAAAATTGATATGAATATATATGTATTAATTGAAAATATATTCTGCAAATGAAGCTTTTGAGGTTCAATTCGTCTATGGTGGAAGTGGTGCACCTTCAAGAATTCGTCAAGTTGAAGCCTTTTCAGTTCTGATTCATCTGGGTCTCTTGATTGCTGGGTGCTGACTTAGTACTTTAGGGTTTCGAGATTTGAAGCCCCATAGAAGCTTTGTACTATGTCTAGGTTTTCGTTTGCAATGAAATGCTTCTGGGCGGCTTTGTAATTTCTTATTACCCTTTCATTGTTTCGTGTTTTTGTGTTCAAAGTTCATAGCTTTGAACGTTTCCCCAAATAGTGTACAATCAACAATTATCACAGCGTTGCTACAGTGTTATTTTTTCTTTTTAAGATTTTTTCCTCTTCCAGTTCTATCATCTTGTTTCTATTTGATTATGTTTGGAAAAAAAATTGAAAAATATCATCAATAACTGATAACTCTCACGGCTGCTCGCTCTCCCTATCGTTGAAACAAAATATATTAATATAAAAAAAGGAAAAAAAAAAAAAAAAAAAAAAAAAAAACTGTCTACTGTTTGTTCATGGGAATCCCTGGATTGAGCAATCAGAATAATGGGCAGCAAAGATTAGGCATAACTGAGCCTATTTCATTGGCTGGACCAACTGAGGATGATGTGATCAAGACGCGTGAACTCGAGAAGGTTCTGTTTGCACTCATTTTGAATTCATGTATAGAGGTTTTCGAGTGTTACTTTATGCTGAATATGAATCTGGGTGTTCAGTACTTGCAAGGTGTTGGATTGTACGAGAGTCAGGAGGAGGCTGTGGGTAGGGAGGAAGTTCTTGGCAGGCTGGACCAGGTTGAATTTGTTTGTGGTTAATGCAAGTTTGTTTCATAAACTTTTGTCCACCCAAAAAAGTACTTGGAAATGTAGTGGACATCGTTATGAATATTCTTTTTTATTCTTCTGCTGTTGTGGTATGTATTAGATTGTGAAGATTTGGGTTAAGAACATCAGCCGAGGAAAGGGGTTCAATGAACAACTGGTGCAAGAAGCAAATGCCAAGATTTTCACCTTTGGCTCTTATCGGTTGGGGGTATGGAGCTATTCTTATCTTCCTGTCTTTTTCATCAGTGCACAAATTTAATCTTATTGTATCCGAGCATATGCTGAGAAAGCATGTATAGAGAAAAATGATCTGGGAGTGTGAGTTGAAGAAACATGATACAATCATTAACCCTTTATATATTTCACAATCATTATTTATATGTTGCATAGAAACTATTGAGAGAAACCTCTAGCTTTGACTTATGATGAGGTGAAGACAAGAATCTGTCACACACAAGATATAGTTGTTGAAACGTCGTTCTAAATCTCCAGCATTACGTGCCTGCAGAAGATGTCCACAGCAGCAAAGGGACACTTCTGCACAGTTCCATTGAGTTTTTTTTTTTTTTCATGAAATTTTGATAATGGATACTGAGCTGTAGAGACAAAATTTTCTGAGATTGTGGGGCAAATATAGTTAAGGCAGAGAAACGCAGAAAATATGAAATTAGGACCAAAACTTCTATCAAAGGCTATGCAATCCAGTATATTGCAATATTTTATTTCGTTGTGTTTATTATTTTACTGAATTCTTCACTCCAAATCCTGTAGGTGCATGGCCCTGGAGCTGATATAGATACTCTTTGTGTGGGACCTAGACATGCAACCAGAGACGTATGCTAATTCTTTCAATTTTATTGTGTACATATAGTTTTTCTAAGTCATATCTTGTATCAGCTAAAGTTGTTACTGAATGGGCCTCAGGAAGATTTCTTTGGTGAGCTATGGAAGATGCTATCTGAGATGCAAGAAGTAACAGAGTTGCACCCTGTGCCCGATGCTCATGTCCCTGTGATGAAATTCAAGTTTAATGGAGTTTCTGTTGATCTCCTGTATGCAAGATTAGCTTTGTGGGTTATTCCTGAAGTAAGTGATTTATATTTTATGCAAAAACAACTAAAATTGTTTTAGGTACAATTGTTGTTCCTGTCTGTTTTAGACAATTTGAAAGCATTCTGAATTGAAGAAGATTACCTGATAGGAAAAATGCTTTTGATAGTATCGTATTTCTCTCCCTGAAATGTTACTGGATTAAAGATTAACAGATTTTTCATCAGTGCTTGCTGTTAGGGAAGCAACTATTGTTTTTTTGCTCAATAATAGAACACTAGGTTGTATCTTGATTTATTCTTTTGTTCTTTAGTTTTTAAATACTATTTTATAAAACAACTTTTAGAATCTATTTTTTAGAAAGTAGAGGCAGGGAAAGAAGATGTGAGGGTGCAAGGAACGCGAGTCATAGAAAACTGACAGTAAAAATCCAAAACAACTTATATACGTGTAGTTTTTGATTTCAAGAACTGAAAAAAGAAAAGAGATAGTTTTGAGAATAGTTCTCAAAAATGACTCTTATTGTTATTTTTTGTTTGTTTTTATTTTTTAAAATTAAACAGATTTCAAAATCAGGAAAGAAATAAACCCTTAAGGGCTGTTTATTGGAGAAAACATTTCCTCTCTTTTTACCTTTTAATTTAAATAATGTTACCCTGTTTTCACTGTTAACTATTTCTAAAAGTATGCACTGGAAATAATGTAAATAAATTTCTGTGGTTTTCTATTTTTACCATGTCCTATGCAAACTTTTAAATACAGGGAAATAGAAAAATGAAAATAAAAGAAATTTTCCTTTGAAAATTGAACTTCTGCAGATGTGAATACATCTCCTTTCCCCCATATGTGATTTCTTCAGGCTTTGTGAATCTTAAGTGTAAATTGTATCTTACCTTTAGTTTATCATTTAATAGTGACGGATTTTTTGTGCAGGACTTAGATATATCACAGGAATCAATATTACAAAATGTTGACGAACAAACTGTTCTTAGTCTTAATGGCTGTAGAGTAACTGATCAGGTCCTGCGATTGGTTCCAAATATTCAGGTGGTGGATATAATATTAATACTCCCATACATTTGTGTTCTGGTTTTCTATGGCATTATTATCATATTGATTGTGAAATGCAGACTTTTCGCACAACATTGAGATGCATGAGGTTTTGGGCAAAGCGTCGTGGTGTTTATTCAAATGTATGACATTACTGCACAGGATGGCTTGTTTGCTATTCTGAATTTGTTCACTATCTCTTGACATGCTCTTCTGATTTTCCTAATTCATTCTCTGGCTATTTCTTGGGCAGGTTTCTGGTTTTCTTGGTGGTATAAATCTGGCATTGCTTGTTGCTCGAATATGCCAGTTATATCCTAATGCACTACCTAATATGTTAGTGTCTCGATTCTTTAGGGTATATACTCAATGGCGATGGCCAAATCCAGTCATGCTTTGTGCTATTGAAGAGGGATCTCTTGGACTACCAGTTTGGGATCCTAGAAGAAATCCCAAGGATAGATATCATCTAATGCCTATAATTACCCCTGCTTATCCTTGCATGAATTCTACGTACAATGTGACATCAAGTACATTGCGTGTTATGTCAGATGAGTTTGGGAGGGGAAGTGAAATATGTGAGGTATGGTTTCATGATTTTAAGAATGTCTCTCAAAAAATTCTGGAAAAAAAACTCAATGGAGCAATCTAGTTCATTGTATACAAATATGATGTTTAGGAATCGAAACAAATTTTGTTCAAAATTGTTTCTCTTTTTTTTCCCATTAACTAGGGGGACTTCACCATTGTCCCAAGATGGTTATATGCGACAGCTATATTGTCTTCAAGTTAGATTTCCCATGATCAGATGATTCGGCTGTGGGACAGTTATATTGAAGCTATGCTAGATATCTATGGTTAAATTAACTTGTTTTGTAAGTTTGCCTATACTTTTGAATTATAGGCAATAGATGGGTTTATATTTCTATCAAAATAAAATACTTTACCAGTATTGAAGTTTTAGTAAAGGGAGTGGTTGTTGATCCATGTTAGACGAGATATAGCTTTGATTTTTGTTAAATTAAATATAAATTTTTGATATATCGTATATATTTTTTGTGATGATAATTGAATCGCATCAGTTTTATGTTTCTGGTATTTGTAGGCTATGGAGGCTAGCAAGGCCGATTGGGATACTCTTTTTGAGCGTTGTCCCTTTTTTGATTCTTACAAGAATTATCTACAGATAGATATAACAGCAGAGAATTCAGATGACCTTCGACAATGGAAAGGCTGGGTGGAGTCTCGTCTCCGCCAATTAACATTGAAGGTATGGCAGTGTATAATTTATTTATTTATTGTCAAGTCACATTTTCTTCTACTCAAGGGGTTGCATAAAACTGTATTGTCTGTTTCCAATTCTTATATAACTAATTTGGCTGTTCTTAAAACTTCTAGATTGAGAGGCACACTTATGGTATGCTTCAATGTCATCCACATCCTGGTGAATTCTCAGACAAGTCTAGATCTTTTCATCACAGTTACTTCATGGGTCTGCAGCGTAAGCAAGGAGTTCCAGTGAATGAAGGTGAACAGTTTGATATAAGGCTAACTGTTGAAGAATTCAAGCATTCTGTCCATGCTTACACACTACGGAAAACTGGAATGGATATCCGTGTGTCTCATGTGAAACGCCGCAACATACCTCCGTACGTATTCCCTGGTGGTGTCCCTGGTGGTGTCCGACCTTCCTGCCCAGCAAAATTAACTACAGAGGATAAACAAAGTTCGAAACTAAGGGCTTTTGGCCCAGGTCAAGTTGAAAAGCCTCAAGGAGGTAAAGGAGTTGCAGTTGGAGCAGATGATATGAAGAAGAGAAGGAAATCAGAGGATGACATGGATAATAATTCAAAGAATTCCAAGTCCCCTGTATCTTTACCTGCCCCCAGCAGGGAAGTTTATGAAGATCCGACTCCTATTAAATTGGATGAATCAGAAGTCAAAGGTATTGACGGACAAAAGAGCAAGAAACTTTGTCTGAGATCACCAGGGGAGACTCCTTATGGGGATAGTGAAACCAATGGATTTGTAACAACCAACCAACTAGTGAACCCTATTATTGCTGCTACTGATACATCTAGTTCTAAAGAAGAAGAAAATCTAGCCATTGAAAAGATTATGTACGATCCTTATGATGCACGTCAATCCTTTCCAGAAGAACCTGAAGAACTTGAAGATGACACTCAGTATAGAAATCAAGTCAAAGATACTGGTGGGAACATAAAAAACAACATAACTGAATCTTTAGTCCCAAAGTCTGCAGTGGCAGAAGAGCCAGTTGTTTATATGAAAACTACTTGTTCCACTCGTTTATGCTCCTGTGAGGGCTTGGAGGAGCTTGAGGTTAGCCTCCTTTTATGCCTCAAAATTCAGAGAAATTGGTTAGATTCTTCAATTAAATATGCAGCAATTGTAAATTGTAGATATAAGATTTCCCTAGCTTGCTATTTTCTGTACCGAAGTTGCTCAAAAGTCAGTCCAATCTGCATAAGAACTGATTTGTTGGACTTGTTTTCAGATTCCGCCTTATGTAGTACATATGCATGCACAATGCCTGGTTCCTGCTGTTCGTTGTTGTACTTTTATATCACTATATTCTAGAGAGAATCTGCTTGCAATATTTTCCAGTTTTATGTAGTACGAGTAACAACAGCATGATATATGTTAATATACAAATGTTTGATGGGGTTATCTGGGTCCATATAGATAGTAGATAGAGTCCCGATATCTTTACACTCCCATGTGGAAAACTCCCTCTTGACAATTGCCAATGTGGGAAAACAAATAATTTTTAATGAGTTGGGGGCCTGAATGGTTTTAAAAAATTGGAGGTATTTGCACAGGAAAATTTGAAATTGGGTTTGCTCCATTAGGGTTGTTTTTTGGTTTCATTGTCCAGGGCTTCTCCATCCGCTTCTCCCCTTTCTGATTTCGTGGGTGTTGAAGGTGGTTGGCATGTGTTGGCATTCCAGGCGTGGTGGTGAGTTGTTTGCGGAGTTCTAGTTTGGTGGGGTAGGGTGTATTGCTTGGTGTGTGGTTGGCATTTGTTCGTCTTGAGCTGTGGTGGTCGATTTTAGGCTGTGTTGGTGATTGTGGTCACCGAAACTAAGTAACCATGATGATAGGATAAAACTAGCTGATAACTAACAATAGAAATTAGTATTGTGGAAAACAAAAAACTTAAATGACCACATATGTAAAGATGAGTAATCACATCTTCAGTACTGCACTAGTTGAGTACATGTGAAAGATTTTCTTATTCATGTTACAACAATGGTGATGGATGCTGGGTTATTTGTTGACAGATGGTTGTGGTTAGTGGAACTGGGTAACCATGATGATAGGATCAAACAATCTAGTGACTGACAACAAAAATCAATATTATGCAAAACAGAAAACTTAGATGACTACATTTGTTAATCTGAGTAACCATATCTTCAATACCGCAGCAGTTAAATACACGTGAAATGTAAAAACTTCATATTATCCTTTGTAATGTCTCTAAAAGATGTCTTGTCACAATTGTTATTTGGGTGTCAAATTCCTACCCGTGTTAACAAAACATTTGATATATGGGGTGAATCTGATAGGTTCATTTCTGAATTAATTTAGATGACAGTGTCAATTTGTCATTTTCTTCCACATATCCCAAAATATGCATTTGATACTTATTTTATTTCTTAACGAATTCTGTTCAGTACAGTAGCATAGCATGTCTATGAAAACATCAATGTTATTTTACCATGCAGTAGCATGCGGTTCTGACCATTCTTTTTTCTCTCTTCCCTTGTCTCTCTCTTCCTTTTGGCAAAAGCCTGCTGAGCTAACAGCACCATTGTTAACCCTTCCTCCTGCACCTGCACTGAAGAAGCCTCTTATCAGGTATGCAACATCCGCTATTAATATTGTACTAGTCCTGGTTTCCAAACTCCTACTTGTACTTAAGACTTATTTTGGTTGATTGTTTGATTTGTTCTGGTTGAGTCATTATTTTCAGGTTGAACTTCACTTCCTTAGGAAAAGCTGCTGACAAGAGTTCTTAGACACTTCAAACCTAATATGCGGCTATCTGATTTATGTAGAATTGACATTTCTAGTTCCTCGTTATTTATGTTATAATTATGATGCAGTAAATAAACCTGAGCTAGAAAGCCATCAATTTTCTTTGATATGTACGATAGAATATGTTGCACCGGGAAAATAAATAAAGATTTTGATGAGCATTAAGTGTAATAATATTCATTTGACAAACCAGTTTACCAGTCCATTTTCTAAGGTTTAGTTAGATTTAAACTACTATAAGATCATGCACATTAACTATTACACTATTAACAAAAAATTTATGAATTTTTTTTTTTTTTAAGTACACTTTTGTGTATGTTTAGTTTATTTTATTCTCGGTTTTAGATCTTATGGTGGTTATTAAATCGAGATTTAAATAATAAATAATTATTTATTTATTTTATTATAAATCATGATAAAATAAAATGACAATTTTAAGTAAAAATAAGTGATATGAGAAAAAAATATTATATATAAAATTGAAGTTAATTGATTAAAGTGTTCAACCTGTAAAAGTAAAACATAGTTATAAAAGAAAAAAAATACTATTTCTTATATTTAAATTCTACACTCTGGTCTTATATTCTTATTCATTCTTTTGGAGCTCCTTTTTATCATTTTCTTTTACTTCTTCAGCTATATCTTCAATTTCACTTTTATATTATTTATTATTATCATAGATTCTCTTTTTATCGACCTTAGTAGTTAATCAGATACTCTGTTCCTTCTTGTTAAGAGTTTGCTTTTCAAGAGTAAAAAATTTATATATATCCATTCATAAAACATTACTTAGTAGGCTAGAATATTTTTTTAGTAATCCACTCATCATCTAATTCAATATCATATAAATTTATGGAGAAAAAGTTCAATATATCTATAGTTTTGATTAAGTGTTTGTCACAACAAAGTGAGAAACATGAAGTGGCTTCGTCTAAAAATTGTTAAAATACGAAAAGGAGAAAATAATGTAAAATGCAAATGCTTCGTCTAATAAATGATATAACACCTTGTATCTAACAAATATATTTATTCGAGCTTATTAATGTTTTGTAGGGAATATCTTCATCTTCTATTTATCTAGATAATTTGTACAAAGCACAAGTTTACATCAATATCACTTCATATACAAACTAAAGTTGTTTTGTTTCAACAATTGTCCTGACACAAACTTATATCAACTCTGGTCTAGCTATATGCTTTGTGTGGTCTTTTGTGTTACTTCATTTTAAGTAAAAAAGCTATCTTACTTAGCACTGGCCGCTTGATATCAAGATGTTTCCTAGAGAGAAGATTAACATTTAGTGTTGGATAGAGCGCATTTAATGCACCTCTACATCTAAGCTTTATATAAAGCTATCATTTGAAGAAGAAAATAGTGAAGTGATCGATTGCTAAATGCCAAAATGTTGTCAAAATCTTTTTGTGACTTTAAAAGCTTTGTAGAAGAACATTATTGCATTTATATAGCAAACTAAAATAAATGCATATATTTGTATACGTTATAAAATGCTTAACACTCTCTAGTGAGCAAACTCTTGTGATCTCTTTGATCACATCTTTATACAAATTTTGTTTAGCCAGGAGTAGCTATGTTCCAAAAAAAATACTCAGATTTTTAGTCAATAGTGACTTTCATTCAAATAATACTCTATATTAGTTGAGAGTGGTTACATTCTAAATGATACTCAGTGGGTTAGCCAAGAGTGACTGAGGTCTAAACAATACTCAGTAATTCGCTAAGGGTGGTAGTGTTCCAAATAATACTCGAGGTTTTTAGTCAGGAGTGGCTAAGTGTTCAAATAATACTTGGGGTTTTTAACCTGGAGCGACTGCGTTCCAAACAATACTTAATTTGTAAGTTGTAGCAATAGTCTGCAAAAATGAAATTTAACTAGTTGATTGAAAATTGGATGTAGTCTGTACCATCAGATGAATCAATATAAAAATTTGAGAATAATTCCTTCTTCCCATTATCCTTATCCATTACATATTATTGTATTGCATTAACGTAAAAGGGGTATATTAACAAATTAATTCTTATAAAATACTTTTGACACCACTTGTGTTAAGCCAAAACTATCATCTGAATACTTGATATCAAATGATTGCATAAATTTTAAAAAGTTCTAAGACACAATTCAACCATCCCTTCTTATGTTTTAAATTGTGTTTTTACATAAATATATAAGATCATAGGTATCCTTTTTCTCCTCTCTAACCTTTTGTCTCATCTCAAGTTGAAGATTATAACTAACATACAAGAGCATTTTATCTTTCTTGTTCTAAGGGATTTTTTCCTTTAGTGTACATTTCATCAAATATACTCCAATCAAATGTGAGTTTTAGTTCTAGCTTTCAATGTGTTGTTTTAGTATTCTCCTATTTTAGAACAGAGTGGTTAAAATTAATTTGAAAAAAAGAAGAATCAGCTTTTTTGGTGGAAAAAATATTCAACGCTTTATTTTAATGAAACTTAAGTTTTTATGCATAAAAAAAAATACAACAAACTCGTACTTAATAACCACTTTAAAAAAAAAAAAAAAAAAAAAA